>PJUF01000209.1_pt1 | contig 50115 bp, 33 predicted proteins | sample 1512191 | NCBI WGS metagenome assembly PJUF01 (sample SAMN08177673, study PRJNA422409) | Feces metagenome, whole genome shotgun sequencing project. | isolation source: Chicken feces (3) enriched on wood chips | host: Gallus gallus | place: USA: Madison | collected 2015-01-15 | reverse complement strand
GATGGCACCGTTTGCGCTGCGCAGGTCGATATTGCGGCCAACAATCGCCGTACCGGTAGCGAAGGCACTTGTGATGTTGCCGCGGGCATGCAACCACACGTCGCCAATCCTGCTGCCACGCTGTGCGTTGAGCGACACCTTGGCATCAGAGTCGACATTCAGCGCGATATCGCCCCCTGCACTGGCAATGATGTTCCCTGCGGCAACGGTCTTACCCTTGTTGTCCAGATAAGAAACTATCTGGATATCCAGCGGGCTGCTGCCCACATCCGGCTTGGTCCCGGCAATGGTGCCAATGGTCCGGCCAGCGGACAGGCTCAGCTCGTTGGTAATGATCCTGGCGAATGGCGACGTGCTTTCGATATCACCATTGACACTGGTCAGGAACGTCTTTCCGTCGGTGTTCTTCAACACACCGTTGATACGGATCGTCTCACCCGAATCCACGTCCAACAGACCGGCATCATTGGTCTTGAACTGGATGGCGATTGGGTTGTCGGCCTTGGCCCTGTTGCTGACAACAAGCGTCCCTGACGTCGGAAATTCGAGATCCCAGTAGGTTCGCCATGTGCCACCGTCGTCGAACTGGTTCTTCGACGGGAATCCATAGTTGTACCTGCAGCCGTTGCTGTTCTTGCCGCCTTCGCAACGGTAGTTCACCCCCCAACCAGATCTCCGGGTGTCAAAACTGCCCCTGGTTACCGTCGATTCAAAAACCTTTCCACCAAGGCTGCTGCCGGTACTCGAATATGTCACGCCTGACGTTTGCCACTGCTGGCCGTTCTCCACAACCCTTCCGCCAGCATCGATCCAATACCAGTTATCCGCGGTGCCAACACCCTTGTCGTTGAAGGTGACATTCCGCTTGATGCGCGCCGTCTGCGTCCACGACGCCACCATGCCGGACTTGGGTGCATAGGCGTAGCTGCTGGCATCAGCAAGCTTCGTTACCCCTGCCGACTGCCAGTCTGCGGTATTGATCGCCCCCTGGTAGGCATTGAGCGAACCATTCGTGTCTTTCACATACCACGTCGTCTTGTTCTGCTCCCTGTCGCGGATGGTGATCTTGCCCTCCGCACCGGTGCCCACGGTGATATCACCCAATTGCAGGCCCATATCCGCCAGCTGGTTGTCGATGACAACCGACCCCTTGCCGCTGATGACGTTCAGTGCACCGTTGGTGGAGGTACTGACAATACGGCCGTCCAGGGTGATGGAACCACCGCCCTTTGCGTAGATATCGGGGACGACAAACTGGTTCCTGGCCGGGTCGAATTTCAACGCAATCTTCGTCGAAGATGACGAGTTGGCCCTCACGAAGCTTTCGGGGACATCAAACAGCCCGGTGATTCTCGCCACCCGTTCGCCGTTCGTGTTTGTGTAGAAGAAACTTTCGACCCAACTCCGCAGCTCGCTGCTATTGCGGTCCAGAATGGCGGAATAGTCCACCGGGACGCCTGACGTCAAGGGCACATTGACGTCAATCGTGGCGGCCTTGATGCTGATTCCGCCACCCGCCGTAACCCCGCCTGTACCGGTCTTGGGAACGGTCGAATTGGCGGCCGACGTCACCTGCAAAGGCTGGGTGGAGAAGGAAGCCACCAGCTCTCTGGCGTTCACGACCGGCACATAATTTGCAGATCCGGTGCTGTACTGTGACACCTTGCCACCGTCGTAGAACAGGCCCTTCAGGTCCGCCTGGGTGCAGTCCTTGTCACCAATCCGATAGCGGCAAGCACCATAGATATAGAGGCTCCCATAGCCATTGTTGTTGGTGCCCTTGTCGGCGCCTCGATAGAGCAGGTAGTCCGTCAGGGTCTGACCGTTGCTGGCAGCCGCATCCTTGTAGAGGTAGGTGGCAATGTAGGCAGCGGCATCGTCCGCATTGGTGATGCCGGCAGCCACGCTCACCCGGTTCCACAACGTGCTTACCAGTGCGCCGCTCCAGTTGCCGGTGCCGAGGTTGTAGACCACGTCTCCATTCGGAATGTCGACCGAAAGCGACTCAACCTGCTGGGCGCCCGCACCATAGAAGCTGCCCAGGGCATTGAAGATTTTCAACGCCGCGCCCCTGGCGATGATATCGCCCGCGCCGACGATCGCTGATGCAGCCCCCACGTTGCTGATGGTGATCTTCGCGCCGTCCTGCCCCCTGTCCTCGGTTACCCGGATGCCTTGGGGAGTGTTGCTCAGGCCGGTGTACAGGACATTGCCACCACTGTAGTCCGGCATCACGATATCGCCAGCCAACAGCAGGTTATCCGAGCTGTTGTTGGTGATGCTGATACTCGGCGAGCCCTTGGCAGTTATCGAGCCGCTGCCGCTGATATTGTTTCCGTACAGAATGACGTCGCCACCACCAGCAAACAGATCACCAATGACCCAGGTATTGGTGGCCTTGTCAGATGCAACGTCGAAGTCCGTGGAACCGGAGTCATTGAACGCCTTCTTCAGTGCTGCGCTGCTATCGCGCCATGCCTCGAAATCAAGCAGGTCGCCGCCGCCGGCATCTTTGGTCAAACGGCCATTGCTATCGATGGTGATGTTGAGCTTGCTGTAGCGCCCGGCCACCACCGTTCCATCGACGATCACATCCCCGGTATTCGTACCCGAGGTTTTATTGTCACGCACCGTAACCGGGATGAAACCGATCTGGTAGCCCGTGGCGGAGCCGTCCGCATTGCGGAACACATCATTGCCATAAGCACCCAGCGACACGAATGCGCCACTGAGCAGCTTGCTGTTCTGGGCAAGCGCCGTTCGAGCAGCACTGTCCACCGTGGAGCGCGCCGAAGAATCCGGAATGGCTACCAGGCCCTTGCTATACCCCAGGGCCACCGCGTTGCCAGCGATCCGCGAGCCGTTGCCATTCATCCTATCCATGCCAGCGGAGACGTAGGCGTTGTGCAGGGACTCAAGGCTCGCCCCTTCACCCACCTTGACATCCTGGTCCACCTTCAAATTGACAGCCGCGTCCGCCTTGCCTACCGCAGCCAGGATGCCCCAGGTATTGACCAGTGCATTGGCACCCACATCGGCCTTGGCATAGGTACCGACGTTGAGCATGTAATTGCTCTGCAGCTTGGCGTTGGTACCGATAGTGACCTTGTTCACCAGCGTCGCATCGGCCTTGGCCTTGACGACCGCAACGTTGATCGCGCCACCGGTGGTCAGACCCGCACGATCATCCGTGTTCGCGTTGGTAGCCGCCACGATATCCAAACCAACGGCATCGCTCCCGGCCGGACTACCGCTGGCGTAAAGCTGGGCGCCGTTGCCAATATCAACAGCACTGCTGCCGGCCAGTGTCGTGGAGACCTGGGAGGCACTGCCGGTCAGGACGCCGCCGCCGGCGGCACTGGCGGCGAGCTTGCCGACGAGAACACTGTCGATATTGTTTTCGGTAGCCAGCCTGATGGAACTGTCCGAGGCAATCCGGGCCTTCTCGCCCACGCTCAGGATGACGTCGGCCTGGACGTCATTCTCAGCGTTCGCACCGCTGGCGTTGAGTACGCCCGCACCGGTGCTGTCCGCGCTGGCGCCATATTTGGTGGAGTGCGTCGCAGTCGCCACAAGCTTGGACACATCCCAGTCAGCCAGGTCCCCGATGGCTACATCCGTTGTGCTCTTGGTTACCGTCCGGGCCAGCGATGCATTGCCGGCAATCAAGCCGCCAGTGCCCGCCGTGGCATCGGCGGTGTTCTTGTCCTCTCCGCGTGCATTGAGCGTGACGGCCCCGGAAATCAGCCGAGTAGCGTCACCCACCCCTGCATGCACAGTGGAGGCGGATTCGGCGGTGGCCTTCACCACGCCAGCAGCCAGCAACCCGCCCACGCTGACGCCCGTGGCATCAGCGTTCTGGGAGCTCACATTGGAGGATGTGACGGTTACCGCTCCGCCGCGTTTATAGGCGCCCGCTACGTCCTCATCGGCAGCGCCGGTCACGCGCGCTCCGTCCATGATCTCGGCGCTCACGGCATTACTGCTCTTGGCGGTTGCAAATGAACCTGCGCCCGCAAGATACAGACCACCGGAACCAGCAATGGAGCCGGCCTCCACCCCGGCGCTGGCAACGGAGGCAATCACGCTGACATTACCTGGATTGCGCAGCTCGGCCTGCGTACCGATGAAGGCATTGACATCGGTCGTTGAGCTTGCGTTTGCCACCGCCGCGCCAACCGCTGCACCGATTGCAACCGCAGCGCCGATGGCATTGGCCGAAACCTCGGGCCTGGCGCTGGCATTGATCGAAACACCCCCCTTCAAGCCGGTCACCTTGCTGCGATCGCCGATGCCAGCCGTCACCTCTGAACCATCATGCGCCGTCGCCACCGCGCCGCTGGCCCCGGCAAGCACACCACCGGCTGCCCCCAACGCCGTTGCATCCACCGCGCCCTCGGAGCGGGCATCTATTGCAAGATTGGCAAAGCCGGTCAGGTTTGTATCCGCCGCCGTGCCGGCGCTCACACGCGCCGAACGATCCACGTCTGCGACAACCACGCCAGCGGCAAGCGCACCGGCTGCCGCGCCGATGGCTGACAGGTCCACGCTGCTGGCTTCCTTCGCAGCGACCTTCACGTCCTTGACGGTACCGGCCGCCGCCATGGTTCCAGCAATGCCGGCGCTGACCGCCTGTTCCAGCCTGGCCACGCCTACCGCAGCGCCCACACCAACCAGGCCGAGACCACCCGCATACACATCCATATCAACAGCTTTACCGCCTGCACCGTCGCCGGCATTGGCCTGCACCTCGATCAACGAGGCATCCACCTTGTCCGCTGCCAACGTAGCGGTGGTATTGCCATACAGCCCGGTGAAACCAAAGGCACCGCCCGCACCCACACCACCCACGCCGACACCACCAACCCGGTTGAGGCTCCTCATTGCCGTCGAGGCATTGACCTTCACTTCCGTGGCCGCCAAAGCACCGCCACGAATACTGGCCTCAACCGTATCGCCGCGCCCGGACAGTGAACCCACATCCAGATTTCCGCGCTTTCTGAGCGCATCCAGGTCACTGCTTGAAACAGTGCCCGAACCGGCCAACACGTCGGCGTCAACCTTGTCTTCCGATGCCACCGACTTCAGGTTGCCGAAGGTACCGCCCAGCTCCTTGCTGGCGTCGCCGCTGTCGCCCAGGCCAGATAGCAGCAGCGAGGCGGCAGCACCAATGCCAGTGCTCATGCCACCGCCGGCCGTGAGGGTGGTCATGTTGATGTCGCGGTCGGATCTGGCGTCAACAGAAATGCCGTTGGTCGCGGTTACCCCACTGTCCAGAATATTTGCCCGCACGGTGCTACCGAGGATGGCAATGGAGGCACCCGCGCCCACGCCGGTCCCCATCACACCCAGGCCGAAGCCGCCGGTGTCGGCGCGCAGCTTGAGTACGTCCTTCGCCGTCACATCGGCGCTGGTCGAGTCCACGGTGGCGTTATGTACGATCGCCTGCGTGTCGTTCTGAAGCAGGTGCAACTGCGCCATGCCAGCAATGCCGGTACCACCGGCACCTGCCGCCCCCAGCGCGACGCCGTTGAAGTCCGAGCGACTGTCCGCCGATACCTTCAGCGCATTGGCGACGTCTATCGTGGTTGCGCTGCCCGCCCTGCCAATACCCGCGTAGGTGACCGCACTGCCCATGTTGACCAGCGCGGCTCCGGCCACCGCAGCCCCCAGTCCCACGGCACCCACGCCGGCAACCAGCGAAGCGGCATTGTCGCTATCGGCCGACACCTGCAACGAGCCGCTGCGTGCGTTGCCGCCAGCCACCCGCGCTGTCGTATTGGTATTGAAATCATTGACCACCGCCGATGCGGCGCCGCCGCCCAAACCGGCAGCCATACCGATGACGATGGCGAGCGAGTTCTGGCTGCCAGCTGCATCAACCACCACATCGCCCTTTGCGTTGAGCGTCGCATTGTCGATGGATGCGAGGGCATTGCTGTCAAAGAAGTTCGTCGACAGTGCACCGGCGCCGGAGAAACCGCCACCGGCAGCCAGCCCGCCGACGTAACTGGTCGACGCCACATGGTGGCTGGCACGCACATCAACGGCCTGCGTTGCGGCAGCATCGCCCGCATCAGCGTCGTCGCCCGCCACGCTTGCCAACCCTTGCTGGTTGATTCGTGCATCCTGGATGCTTGCCACCGTGCTGCCGGCAACCTTGTTGACGGCAGCCATCACGGATACGGCGGCACTTGCGATCGGTACCGTGCCGATAGCCGCACTTGCCCCGATCGTATTGATCTGTTGCGCGGTTGCAGCATTCACTGCAACGCCACGTACGCTGACACTACCCGTACTCAGATCCACCGAACTGGACGCCATGTTGTCGGCATCGGTCTCAGTGCTGTGATTGTTCGCGGTCTTGCGATGCCCCCCATTTACCTGCAGGGCATCCCCCAGCGCCAAGGCAGTCACCTCGGTGTCGCCCCCCCGGATGATGGCCTCCGTCGTGCCGTCAACCAGATTGACCACGGTACCCAAACCGATGCCGACGTTGCCGCCCACACCCACGCTACCGGCAAACACGTCAATGCTCTGCCTCTGGGCAGCCATCACGCCGACGTTCTCCCGGGCAATGACCTTGGCACCGTCCTCGATCCGCGCCGAGACCGTGCCATCCATCTGGTTCACCGCAATGGAGGCCGCGCCACCAACCGTGCCGCCCCCGCCAATGCCGGCCGCTACGGTGCGTATACGGTTTCCGTTTCCGCCGGCGGCACCGGACGCATCGGCCTGGACCAGCAGGTTGCGGACACCCAGATCCGTCGAATCGCCGCTGACCGATGCCGAGGTGGTGCCTCCAATATTGTTATAGGCGATCGCCGCGCCTACGCCCACGTTGCCGCCGATCGCCGCCCCACCCGCCAGCGAGTCGATGCTGCGCTCATCACTGGCGCTGACCGACACGTCTGCGTCGTCGTTGCGCACGGTGCTGTCCGAAAGCAGCGCCGTTGTATCCGAAGAGATCAGGTTGGTGGTCACGCTACCGGCAACGCCTACGTTGCCACCGGCGGCACCCGAAGCGGCGATGGTCCGGATCAGGCTTTCGTTACCGGCAACAATCTCGAGTTTCGACGCCCCGTCAAGTGCAGAACCGACGACAATCGCCGCGGTACGGCCGCCAATATCATTGACGCTGCTTGCGACGCCAACGCCCACCTTGCCGCCAGCACCCAGCGCACCACCGAGCGAATAGGCCGCGCCCTTGGTCTGGGCATTCACATGCACATCGCCTGTCACCCCGGCGCCATGCTCGCGGACTCCCTCGATACGGGCCTCCGTCGCACCATCCTTGATGATATTGGTGGCGTTGCTTGCCGCGATGGCCGCATCGCCGGCAGCGGCACCGGCGATGGCCAGGGTCTTGGTGATGGCGTCGGAATCCGCCCTCACTGCGAGCTGCTCGGACACCTCCAATGCCGAGCCATCAATGGCTGCAGCGGTGGTGTCCTTGATGGTCGCCACGTTGATTGCGGCGCCAATCGCTGCGTTGCCGGTGGTGCCCGCAACCGCACCAGACAACGTGTAGATACGCGAATCGTTGTCCGCCCCAAGCAGCAGATTCTTTGCTTCCAGCACGCCGCCGTTGAGCGTGGCCTGCGCGGTGTTGCCGATCTCACTCCAGCCCACCGAGCCCTGTACGGCGACATTGCCAGCAAAGCCGCCAGCCACCGCACCAGACAGGATCTTGGCATTGTTGGCCGCGGAGATCGCGGCATCATCCTGTACTTCCAGCAGCGCATCCTGTGCATTGGCAACCGTTGTGTTGCCAATGTCGTTGATGGTCAGTGCAGCCCCCACTGCCACCTTGTTGCCTGCGGTCAACGCACCGGCAAGTGAGCCGATGAACGAGTCGTCACTGGCATCCAGGCGGACGTCGCGCGCCGCGAGCTCGGCACTGGATCCAGCGCCCTGGGTATCGTGCCCGACGTTTACCGTGGTCTGGTTCTGGATGGCGTTGTAGGACGCACTGCCGACGCCGGTGAACTTTCCGCTACTGGCGCCCACTCCTACGCTGACAGCGATGATCTGCGCGTTGTCGCGGGCAGCCAGATTGATGTCCCCGTCGTCAGCCCGGATGCTGGCGCCATCCACAGTCACACTGTGGCTATTCTTGATGGTGTTGTAGGCGAAGGCAACGCCCGCATTGTTGTCACTGGCCTGCATCATCCCGGCAAAGGAAATGATCGAGCTCTTCGCATTGCCATCGCGGCCAATGGCATCCACCTTGGTATCGTCATTGTCGTCGGCGTTGGCTCCTACGTCCGTATCTGCCAGGCCAGAACCACAGTAGTCAGCACTACCGCCGGTTCCATTGTCTCCATTGCAGTTGTTGCCAGCGCTGCCAAGATCGTCATCGCTGGCCGTACCTGCATAGGCAGTGAGCGTACCCGCAATATCGATATCGGCGCCGCCAACGATGCGGGCCTCGGTGGTGTTGGCCACCTGGTTGACGAGGACCGAACCTGCCAAGCCAATACCGCTGTCACTCTTGGAGGCACCACCAGCCGCAGCTGCGGCCACGATCCGCGAGGCATCTGCGGCGCGCACCGTGACGTTGTTAAGTTTTTGAACACTGCTGCCATCGATGGCAGCAGTGGTTACATCCTGAACTTCCGCATAGGTTACGGCGGCACCCACGCCGGCGCGGCCGCCAAAGTAGAAGGCGCCGCCGCCGTTGGCTATTTTCGACTCGTTGACCGCCAAGATGTCGAGGTCACCAGCAGCCCCCTGCATGCCGGTCAGGGTTCCGCCCTGGAGCACGGCTTGCGTGCTGTTCTTCGACATGCCCACGGTCGCCGACACCGCCACTGCCGCAGCCTTGGCCTGATCGGTGGATGCATTGACGCCAACGCCCAAACCTACGTTGACCTGCTCGCTCTCGTTGCGGGCGGTCAGCACCACATCCTTGGCATCGACGATGGTGGAATCGGTGATCCCAGCCCTCGTGGTGTTCTGTATATCGGCGTAGGCGACGCCGCCGGCAATGGAAGCACTGGCTTCCTGCTGCCCCACCACAACCGACAATGCCCCGCTGATGCTTACCAGCAGGGTCTTGTTGAGGGCAGCCACGTCCAGCTTCAGGCCATTATTGGAGTGATCCTTGATGTTTGCGCTGCTGATATCAGCGGTGGTCTTCTGACGGGCACGGTTGACAGTTGCGCTACCTGACACCGCAACGCCGAACTTGGGCTTCTGCTCCCCGCCGGCCTGCCCTCCCTGTCCCCCACCATCCTCAGGCTTGCCCGAGCCCAGCAGCGACTTTGCCTTGTCGAAGTACTTGCCCAAGCCTTCATCGCCGGCCAGGCCAGCCTTCTCGGCCATTCCCTCCAGCTGCCCCACCTTGCCGGTAGCGCGGGATTTCAGCTTGTCCAGAAAGCTCGGGTTGTCCGCGCTGCGCTTCTGCGCCGCCGCTTCGCTATCCCCCTGCCCGTACTTGTTGTCCTTGCTGCTGACCACGCTGCCAGCTGCGGCAACGGCACCCGACAGGCCTTCGCTGTTCGCCGTCACTTCGAGCACGTCCGTACTGACTGAGCCCTGCTGTGTGCCCGCAGCGCCGGTAGCGAAGCCATCGGGGATCTGCCCGATGAAGGCGCGTGTATCCGTATCCATCTGCTGGTAGGCCACACTCAAACCCACCGATACGCTCTTGCTCATGGCTACTGCGCCGGCCACCGACCAGACAAACAGATCCTCGTCGGCACCTATAGCCACCGATTTCGCCACCAGCGAGGCCTTGTTGCTCACCCCGGCCAGCGTATGGCTGTCCAGGTCCATGGCAGACGCCGTGCCATTGAGATTGAAGCTACCGCCCTGGCCGCTCTGCAAAGCCAGCGACACCAGGGTTTCCTTGTTGACCGCGCCAACGGCGATGGTGCCATCCTCGGCGCTGATGATCACACCGTCGTTGACGATCGCCGCAGCAGTGTTGTCATAGTCCGTGTAGCCGACGCTGCCACCCACGGCGGCGCCGCCGTCCTTCACGTTGGTGTTCTTGAGCTTGCTCAGCGCCAGGTCGCCCGCGCCGTGGATTGCCGTCACATCGGTGGTTGCCGATATATCAACACTGGCCCCGAACGTGCGCGAGCGAGCGCGTTTATCATCACTCTGATCTGTGCGGTGGTCCAGGCCGTCCAACGCCACGGTCCAGTCGGTACCGGCAACCGCCTTGGCGGTAAGCTGGGCATCTGCGGCGACGTCCGTGCGGGCACTGTTCTTTGACCTGTAGTAGCTGACGACGCCACCCAGCGCGAACTTGTCGGCCGAAGACCGTGCTGCCGAGTACGATGCGAACAGATCAGAAGGATCTTTGATCAGATCCTGCGCATTTGAGATTGCGTCCTTGAATGCGTCGAAGCTATCGAATGCATCGGCCATGCTGGCCAGCTTGCTGAAATCGCGCGGCAAGCGGACGTCGGAGGCCAAGCCGATGTGCTCGGCGGTAACCTGCGCATCACTGCCTACCAGGGTGTTGGCATCATGTTCCAGGTCGGCAATGGTGACTGCGCCGCTCAAGGCGAACTTGCTGCCGTCGCCATCATCACCCATGCCCGCAATCATGCTCATGGCATGGTTGCCTATCTGCGCATCGACTACCTGGCTGTCAACGACAACGTCGCCTTTGGCAACAATAATGGCACCAGCGCCGATGCTGGCACTGGCCGTATGTTGACCACCGACGTAGCTGATCGCGCCACCCAAGCGGAACGGTGATGGCTTGGGAGGAGTGGTATTGCCGCCGCCAGCCTGCGAGTCATCATCGGCGGACAGCTTCTTGCTCGCCTTTTCCATTCCCTTTGCCGCAAAGGTCTGCAGCAGGTCCATGAAGCCGTCGCCACTTGAACCGGCGTCCTCCCCGCTGTTCCCGTCCTTGTCCTTCCCATCCTCCTTCGGCGGCGCGGTCACCAGTGAGGCGGTGCTGTTCTTGCTGGTTATCGTTGCCGCCTGGACGGTGACATCCCCCGTCGCTTCCACATCGCGCGCAAGCGTTGCGGTTGCATTGAGATCCTGCAGGCTGACAGCCCCTGCCAGCCCCACCTTGCCTGTTTCATCCGAGTATGCCGTTGCCGAGGTATCCAGTGCGGCCTGGTTCACCGCCGACACGTTGACACTGCCAACGGACAGCTTGTCATCGGACTTTTCGATCAACGCCGTGGTGTTGACATTGACGTTACTGATCGCCGCAGTAAAACCTGCTGCCGTATTGCCTGCCGCATAGGACTCTACCGCCAGCTTCAGGCTGGTATCCGCATCCGCCTTTACTGACAATTCACCCGGAGCGCTGACAACAGCGCCTTCACGGATGATGGCTTCGGTGGTGGCATCGATCTGAGCATAGGCCGCCCCGAGGCTCAGCACATGGCTTTCGTAGGCATCGGTGCCATCCGCATTCTTTACTTGATTGCCCTGATCGTCTTTCTTCGGCTTCAGCTCGTAGTGCTTTCCTGCAGCAGCGTTGTCGACAGACTGCACCGTGCTGGCGTGCAGCGCGATATTGCCCGATTCATTGCTCGGATCGCCTGTTGCCGTGAGCTGGGAATTGCCATTCACGATCACCTGGGCGGTTGTATTGGCCCGCAGGAAAGAAACCTTGCCTCCGAGTGCCTTTTCAGCCCCCATCTCGGCAGCAATTGTCAGCAGATCCCCTGCCTTGTCGATATCTTCCAAGCTGTCCTCGACACCCTGTTTGATCCCGGCAAACGTCTTGTCAGGGTTCTCATAGGCGGAATCAACCTTGGCCAATGCCGTCAGTTCGATATCGTCCGCGGTCAGCTGCGCCACCGTGCCGCTGTTGCAACCAGCAGTACCGGCAGCGCAACCGATGGTGACGGTGGCCTCTGCGTTCTGGCTCAGTGACAGGCTGGTATCGACGATGGCTGATGCACGCAGCTGGATCTTGCCGCTTTCATCAGCGGTCAGCACGATGGCGGAATCATCGTCGCCAGTATTCACCGCGACCTGTTCGTGCAGGTTGGAATTGGCGTCCAGCGTTCCGCCACTGGGCACCTCCACGAGAATCGTACCCGTCACGTCGATCGCGCGCGCCTGCACACGCACGCCATTGCGCGCCTTGATGGTGCCCGCAATGCTCACACTACCGTCGCGACTGATCTGCTCGGGGGTAAGCGTGCCGGCCATCAAACGGTTCAATGCACCGCCTCCGGCGGCTATGTCCGTCATCGCATCCGGGGTTGGCGTCGCCACCGACAAGGAGCCGACGTTGACGACACCCTTGTCACCCACCAGCAACCCATGCGGATCAACGAAGAATACGCGGCCACCTACGGTTGCTTCATCGGAGAGATAGCCATTCAAGTTGCCGTTGATGTAGGCCTTGGAATCGCTGACCAGGTTCACCAGGTTGTACACCTGATTGTCGTCAAGGTCCTTGGGCAGGATCAGGTCGACCGTCTGGCCTTCTTCAACGCCGAACTTGCGGAAGGAGTTGAATGCAACCGCTCCACCATTGCTTGCCTTGATGGTGTCGGTCGTCACTTTCCAGTGATTGCCGTCCGAGCCAACCTCTGTGATTTTGGTGCCCGTACTGCCATCCGTCTCCATCGAGCCTTTGGTCTCGGCGCCCCCTGCAGCCCATGCCGACAGCGGCAAGGCCACCCCGAGCACAGAACCAATCGCCAGTGCCAAACCCGCGGGCCGTGGCATTGCCGCGGTGACATTCAAGCCCTTGCTGGTGGGCTGGGACTTGGTCGTGACTTCAATGCGACGATTCATGGTGTGCTCCAGGGTGCGCCGCCTCTCGACGGCAGCACGCATAGCGGTGACCGCTTGCACGGCCACCCGCAGACGGAAATACGGAAGGTGTTGAAAAGTGCCGGGTCAGTGCTTGGCGACGGGGGCGGACTGCTTGTCCAGCACCCGGCTCAGCAACTCGACATTGCCCAGCGACAACAGGTGGGCATAGATCCAACCCAGGTCACCAGACTTGGCCAGATCCTGCAGCGCCTTGCCCTTGAGCTCGCGCAGCTTCTGCTCATCCACCACGAAGAAGCCGTCCAGCGAGAACGTCTCGCCGGCCGCGGTCTGCACGTTCACCTGCTTGGAGACCAGCAGGTCATGGGTGACCAGTGCCGATGCCAGGCTGCGGGTGCGGGTCAGGTGCACCTGGTACTCCTGCAGGAACTCCATGGCATTGGTCAGCAGCGCGCTGTCATTGCCCTGCTCATCGAACAGCGCCGTGCCTTCTTCCCCGCCGTCGCGCAGACCTTCGAAGGCAGCGTCCAGGCACACGGTGAAATCGCTGCCCTCGGCATCACGCTCGGCCAGCACGAACGGGTAGCGGCGCAGGAATGCCGGGATATAACTCCCCTCGGCCCAACGCCCTTCGGCATCCACCATCAGATTCTGGCCACTGCGCAGACCCAGCAACGCGGCCGGCACCACGCTGTCGGCGCTGTTGCCGGCAAAGACAATCGGGTAGTCGCGGGCGGCGCGCGCGAACTCCACGCAGGCCACAGGCACCGAGTTGAGGCCTGCGGCAAAACGGAAATCCCCTTCCGAGGCAACCACGCGGTGGTTGCGGTGTGCCACACGGTTCAGCTGAACCGGACGCTCATAGATCAGCAGCTGCTTCATACGATTCCCCCTTAGTGTTGGAAATAAAGAACCCTCACTAAGAACAAACCGGGAAAAGCGGCTGAAACCTATCACCGATCAGCAATTGACCGTGACGCAGTTCACATAAAATCTCGAATTGAGCGAATTTCCCGGATGCAACCGCCAGCGCCTCAACCGGCCGCCTTGGCCAACAGCAGCAGACCTTCCACCTTGCGCAACTCCGGCGAACCCTCGACCTGATGGCGCCTGAGCACCACTGCGGCGCGTGCCAACTCTTCCTTGGCGGCTGCCGGATCGCCAAATTGCAGCAGGGTTTCGGCCAGGCCCAGCCGGTAACCCGCTGTACTCAGGTTGTCCTCACCCAGCAGATGGCTTGCGTACTCCACAGCCTGCTGGCGCAGGCGCAGGGCTTGGGCTCCTTCCTGCCGCCGTTGCGCCAATTCGGCGCGCACGCTGGGCAACTCGGCACGCAACTCCGCAGGCATTTGGCCGGGAATCTGCGCAAGCAGTTGCTGCGCCTCGTTCAGCCGCCCCTGACCGATCAGCCAGCGGATCCACAACAACCTGACCTCCAGGCGACCCGGGGCATCGGCAGGCAGTGCCGCGGCCAATCCCTGGTCAGCATGGGCGATGTGCTCCCCCGCGTCCTCGGCCCGACCCAACCGCATCAGGATGCGCCCCATGCCCGTCTCGGCGCGCAGCGCCGTGGGTGAACTCGACCCCAACTGACTGCTGCGGATTGTCCAGGCCTGGCGGTACATCCGGTAGGCCTGCGGCAGATCACCGCGCAGCTCATAAAGAGAGCCATGATTGAACAGCCCCATCGAGTATCCGACGGACGTTTCGCCATCAATCGCAGCACTCAAGCGTTGCCGTTCGCGGAACTGCTGTTCGGCGGCATCAAGATCCCCCATGTCGACGTACAGATCGGCAAGCGCATCATGCTGGGCCAGCATGAAGCCATTCTTGGCACCATACAGCCCCAATGCCTGCTGCTGCCCGCGCTGCAACAATGCCAAGGCCTCGTTGAACTTGCCCTGCTCACGAAGTATCTGCGCCAGGTGAAGTTCCACGGTCAGGCTCATGCTGGTGCGTCGACCATGCAGGCCCGCAAGTACCTGACGAAAGGCCTTTTCAGCCTCAGGTTGGTGGCCCCAACGCAGGTACATGAGACCCTGGTTGTAAAGCAGCTCATGCAACCGACCATCTTCGGCAGACAGATGGGAGACGCCATACAGGCGCTGTGCCTGCTCGAAATCCTGTTCCGCCGCATCAAACCGCTGCTGGCTCACCAGCGCCAGCGCTCTTGCCGCATGCAGCTTCGCCCGCACATCGCCCACCTCCCGCGCGGAGCCCAGCAGGACCAAGCCACGATCCGCAAGCTGCTGGCCCTGCGCACCGTTGCCGGCAGAAGTTTTCAAACGCGACAGATTGGCCAACACCCCTGCAGCATCCACCGGCCGGGCAACATCCGCACGCATGAAGCCTTCATAAGCCTGCTGCAGATTGCGCTCGGCCTCCATCGCCATGCCGGAGTTCTGGTAAGCCTGCCCGAGCACGGACTGCATCCTCGCCAACTGCCCAGGTGCATCCCGCAATTCACTGCCCACCTGCAAGGCAGCCTTGTCCAGCAACTGACGCGAGCTGAGCTCCTCCTGGCCGCGTTCGGTGCGCAGGAACGGATCGGCGGTCTCAAACACGCCAATCATGAAATTGCTGACCTGCTGTGCGATTGCCGCCTCTTCTCGCGCCTGCCGGCGGCTCTGCACCAGCCCAAGGATGAACAGCAGCAGCAGCGCAACCAGACCCAGGCCTGCGGCAAGTGCGCGCCAGTTGCGCCGCATGCGCTTGCCGAGCTGATACAGGCGCCCACCTGATCGTGCCACCACCGCGCGCTTGTCCAGGTATCGGCGCAAATCGGCACGCAAGGCCTCCACCGAGCGATAGCGCTGCCTGGCATCCAACGCGCAGGCACGCGCCGCAATGGCATCCAGATCACCCTTGAGATTTCTTCGCCACGCCAGGCCTTCGGCGGCGTTCTGGCTCGGCAACACCACCGGCACATCCACGTCCTGCGGCTCGCGCACGCATGGATGATCGGACAGCATCTCGACGAGCATCACGCCAAGGCTGTACACGTCACCCGCAGCACCCACTGTCTCACCACGGATCAACTCCGGGCTGGCATAGCTGGGGGTGCAATAGCCCGCGTCCGGCTTCGCGCGCGCCTCGTTGAGGATGCGGGCCAGGCCGAAATCCAGCAGTACCGGTTGGCCGCCAGGCAACACCAGCACATTGGATGGCTTCAGGTCACAGTGCAGCACCAACTGCTCATGCGCGGCCTGTACCGTTGCGCATATCTCCAGAAACAGCAGTATGCGTTCACGCAGCCCCAATCCACGCTGCTCGCACCAATTGTCCAGGCTGATGCCGTCGATGTACTCCATCACCAGATAGGGATGGCCCTCAGGCGTGGTGCCGCCGTCATAAAGCCGGGCAACATTGGGCAATTGCAGGTCTGCCAACACCTGCCGCTCCATACCCAAGCGTTCGACCTCGCCCTGGCCTGGCAGACCGTGCAGCAACTTGATCGCGACCGTGCGCTGGTACAGACCATCGGCACGCTCAGCCTTGAACACCGTGCCCATGCCTCCCTGCGCAATACGCGCAGTCAGCCGCCACGGTCCAACCCGTTCGCCCACACCGAATTCCGGCGCCAGTGCCCGCGCCAATACCGTGTCCAGCCGGTTGCTGACCCTGCTCAGGCCCACGGTCTGTGAGCGCAGCAGCTGCAGCACCTCCTCGCGGATGTCCGCATCATCGCAAGCCGTTACCAGCGCCTTCTGCCATTGTTCACGCGGCAGCTCGCTGGTCGCATCGAACAGCTCCCTTACCTTGCGCCAGCGCTCCTCGGCCATAGCCCCCCCCGATGCCAATCCCGCGGCTAACGCAGCTGCCGATTCAACCACGCCCGCGCGAAGCGCAGGTCACGGTCAACGGTTGGCGCGGACACGCCCAGCACCAGGGCGATCTCATCACGCTGCATGCCGCCGAAGTACGTCAGCTCGATCGTGCTCGCCGCACGCGGCTCCATTTCGGCCAACTGATTCAACGCCTGGTGCAGGGCCAGCACGTCATAGCCGATATTGCTCTCTTCATAGGCCTGATCGGCGTGCGACAACGTCAGTTGCTCTACCCCGGCGCCGCGCTTGCTGGCAGCCCGGGCGCGCAGGTGGTCGACCAGCACCGACCGCATCTTCAGTGCGGCGATGGCCACGAAATGGGTGCGATCCTTGTACTCGGCGTCACTGCCGAGCAGGCGCATCAAGGACTCGTTGACCAGAGCTGCGGGCTGCAGGGTACCGTTGGTCTGCTGGGACAGACGGTTGCGGGCAAGCTGCATCAGGTCCGAATACATGGCTTCGAACAAGTGCTCGCGCGCCTGCATGTCGCCTTGCTGCCAGCGATGCAGGAGTTGGGTGATCTGCTGCCTGCTCAATGCTGCTCCCGCGTAACGGCCTGTGCCCCGTCCGGCCAACCGCGCCGGAACCTATCCAGCCAATGGTAGGACCCTGACCTCTTACTGCCAACTGTACCTGCTGGCGTGCGGCGCGTGCGCGACAGCGCCCCCAAGGCGGCAACAAAAAAGGCCCCGGATCGCTCCGGAGCCTTTGCAGTATTGGTGGGCCGTGAAGGATTCGAACCTTCGACCAAAAGATTAAAAGTTTCGGCAACTGTGCTTTGCTATCAACGACTTGGTTCGACTTATTTCCCCAAGTGATCTATGGATAAGCCTCGGAAAACGCGACAAGGATTGAGAGTTTTTCCCAACAGTACTACCGGCTACCAACCGCTAGACAGCCAATCCTTGCGCAAGGTGCCAGCGCGTCGACACTCTCTGGCATTGCAACAAGATAGAGACACCCGATACGATCAAAAACAGTACACATAGCTGAATGGAATCAGGGGAAGCTCTTGACATACGCGATCACGCCTACTTGCGAACTCATAACCTCAAGGTTATTCTTGTGACCTGGCAAGTAGAAATCAGTGAACATGTTCAGCTTCTTCTCGGCAATCTTGATGGCGATGAAACTATCAAAGTTGTTGCTGCTATCAGGGCGCTAGAGCAAAGAGGCCCGACTCTCGGTCGTCCATTTGTCGACACGTTAAAAGGATCACGCCACAAAAACATGAAGGAACTGAGGATTCAGCATGTCGGCAAGCACTTCAGAATCTTGTTCGCTTTTGACCCTAAACGCTCAGCTATCCTTCTACTTGGGGGTGACAAAATTGAGTACGGCGTTGACAGATTCTATGAAGACCTCATTCCACAAGCAGATGAACTGTTTGATCAGCATCTCGCATCCCTGAACGACAAGGCTGCCAAAGGCGCCACCCCAAAAGCCAAAAAGGCTCGGAGAAAAGTCAATGCAGACCGTTAGCCTGGAAGCGTTCCTCTCGGAACGAGGACTTTCCGATGATCCACGGATCGCAGATGCCCTAAATGAAATCACCTCACGTCTTCCGCTGGCTGCCCTGCGAGAGAGGACCAATCTGACCCAAAAGGAGATTGCTACTGCAATTGGCGTCTCGCAAGCTGCAGTATCCAAATTTGAAGGGCGTGGCGACTTCCTGCTTTCCACTCTCTTCCAGTATGTAAAGGCGATTCGAGGAAAGATCGAACTAACTATTGAAGTTGGCGAAGATTGCTTCTCGATGACCCCATATGAAGAAGACGGGCACTACTACTTCTCTTTACTCAAGGAAAAGGCTTCTAAACATACGCTGACAAGCTTGCAACCGAAGTATGAGAAGTTGAGAGCTTTTGCTCAGTGTGTCGACGAACGCGCAGGAGCCATGAAGAAGCGAACGAGCTTCCAGCAGCAGCCTCAGCGCGAAAAATACGCAACTGCGCCTGCCCAGATCATTTCACTTCTTGCAGCGAACGATGAAACTAAGTCCATTGCAGCTTGAGTCACCAGAATATCCCGTCATCTCAGTGAGAAGCGTCCCCGGGCTTGCACAGTCACAAGCGGAGCTTGCGCTGCCCGTTAAGGTCAGTGCAAGTGTTCTTTTCGACTCTGACTTGACGCACTTCGCATATCTGACGATTTTGCAAGAAGAAGATGGTCATCCTTACAAGGTTGACATTCAGGTCTATGCAGCATTTCGCATAGACATAGAAGGCTGTAGAAACGCATACAAATCTGCCTTCAATCCACAAGTGGTTGGCGTGAATGTCGCACGCGTGTTGTATTCCGGTGCGAGAGAAATGCTCTCACTCATGACATCCAGAGCACCATACGGGACTGCCACGCTACCAAGCTTGATGATCGAGCCCAGTGACGTGGAACTGTCCTTCGAGACAGGAAAAATGGAGGAGATTCTGGAACAAGGTTTCGGCTTTGATCCTGATCAGCTTCATCAGATTCGCGCACTTTTCGAAGAAGAACCAGAGCCAGCACCCAAGGCAAAGAAGCCTCGAAAGGTTTCAGCAAAAGCTCGGGAATCAAAGACCAACAAGAAGTGAGGCTACGAGAAGGCCGCTGGATCAGCGGCCTTCTTTCTTGCTGCTGATCGACGCAGATCGCCTCTGACACCGACTCGCTACACCAAGCTCTTCCACACATGCTGAGCGCAAGCGGAGAGCTAACATGTGCATCATAACTTAGCAACCAGCACTGTTTTCCCCAGAATTTTCCCAAAACCACAAAAAAAAGGTTCATCGCGGAATACCGGGGAAGGCTGCGCGGATCTTCAGGAAGAAGTATTCCTGATCCCTGTATCCGTAGGCTCGGCGCTTGATGACCTTGATTGTGTTGTTGATGCCTTCGACGATGCTGGTATTGAGCGGGTGTCGGCAGCGAGACAGGATCCCGTGTAGATAGGGCCTGAGGCGCTGTGCGAACAGGGCCAGGGCGGCGATTCCGCAGCCTTGGGCATGTTCGAGCCAACGCCCCCATGCCTGTTTGGCCCATCCCGGTCGGCGGTAGAACCACAATCGCTTCAGCTCATCACGCATGAGGTAGGTGGTGAGCAGCGGTTGATTCGCCTCGAGCAGCTCGCTCAGCTGCACCGCTTGGTCCCGATCCAGGTTCTTGCGGTTGCGCAGTAGCAGCCAGCGACTGGACTTGATTACTCGGCGGGCCGGTTTATCGTGCCGCAGCTTGTTGGCCTGATCGACACGAACCCGGTCGATGACTTCGCGGCCGTACTTGGCCACCACATGGAACAAGTCGAAAACGATCTCGGCGCTTGGGCAGTTGGCCCTGATCTCCAATTCATAGGCCGTCGTCATATCGATTGCCACGGCGCGGATCTGCTCGGCAATACCGGCGGGCAGCTGCTTGAAGAAGGCCGCCGCAGTCTCGCGGGAGCGGCCGTTGCCTATCCACAACACCTGACGACTTATTGGATCGACAACGACGGTCGCGTAGCGATGGCCCTTATGCAGCGCGAACTCGTCCATCGCCAAATAGTGGATCTGGCTCCAATCCGGCGGCTGGACGTTTTGCCGCAGCAAGGCTTTATCCAGTGATTTGACCGTATGCCACCCGAGCTGGAAGAAGCGGGCGACCGCCAGAATATTGCTGGAACCCAGCAATTGATTGACCGCCTCAGCCAGCCGGTCGGTGACTCGCTGATAGCGCCCCAGCCAGCTCAGCTTCTCCAGCCGCGGACCACCGCATTGATCGCACCAGACCCTACGCCGGGGAACCACCAGTGCTACGCGAAGCGCCATCATCGGTAGGTCCCGCACCCGGCGCACCGTCGTCTCATGCACCTGCCGACATCGGCTGCCGCAGTGCTCGCAATGCATCACCCGCGCAGATGGCTTGAGGTAGATCGTGACGGTACGGCTGCCATCCTCAGGCCACGTCACACGCTCCACCCGATAGCCCTCCCAGCCACCAAGCTTCTCGATCGTCTTCCGGTCCAGCATGGCCGCACCCTTGAGCCTAGGAAATCAGGACTAAAGGGTACTGCTGGTCAGCCGTGGCTCCACGCTAATCCGCGATGAACCAAAAAAAAAGCACTTAGCGCGAGCTAAGTGCTTGTTTTTATGGTGGGCCGTGAAGGATTCGAACCTTCGACCAAAAGATTAAAAGTCTTCTGCTCTACCGACTGAGCTAACGGCCCAAACAAAGACCCGGCCGCAGCCGGGGCGCGTATTCTACCCCATCATTCGCAAAATCGGAATTCAGACGTAATGCGTGGGGTCGGCGAGGCCGGCGGCGCGGAAGCCGTCGGCGCGCAGCTGGCAGGCATCGCAGTGGCCACAGGCCCGGCCATCCATGTCGGCCTGGTAGCAGGACACGGTCAAGCCGAAGTCCACCCCCAGGCGCTGGCCCTCGGCGGCGATCTGTGCCTTGCTCAGGTATTGCAGCGGCGCATGCACGTTGATGCCGGCGCCCTCGACACCGGCCTTGGTGGCCAGGTTGGCCAGGGCCTGGAAGGCGGCGATGAACTCGGGACGGCAATCCGGGTAGCCCGAATAGTCCACGGCGTTGACGCCACAGAAGATGTCATTGGCGCCCAGAACCTCGGCCCAGCCCAGCGCCAGTGACAGCATGATGGTGTTGCGGGCCGGCACGTAGGTGACCGGAATGCCGGCGCCCCCCGCCTCGGGCACGTCAATGTCATCAGTCAGCGCCGAGCCGCCGATGCTGCGCAGGTCCACGTCCACCACTTTGTGCCCGGCCACGCCCAGGGTGCTGGCCACGCGCTTGGCCGCTTCCAGTTCGGAGGTATGGCGCTGTCCATAGCGCACGCTCATGGCGTATACCTCGAAGCCCTGTTCCTGGGCCATGGCGACGACGGCGGCAGAGTCCATGCCGCCGGAAAGAAGCACGACTGCTTTCTTCTTCATTGTTGCGTTCCGGTTGGGAGAGGAATGCCAGCACGCTGTCCCGCGCCGGGGTAAACGATCGGGGCGAGGCCGCCGGCTCAATAGCCGGGCGCGTCGTCCCACAGCAATTTGTGCAGCTGCATCTGGAAGCGCACCGGCAGGCGGTCGGCGACGATCCAATCGGCCAGTTCACGCGGGCTGAGCTGCGATTTGCTGGGCGAGAACAACACCATGCAGCGCGCCGCAAGCGCATGCTCGGCCAGCATCTGCTTGGCCCAGTCGTAATCAGCGCGGCTGCAGATCACAAACTTGAGCTGGTCGCGTGCGGTCAGCAACGGGATGTTCTGCAGCCGGTTGCGGGCCATTTCGCGCGAATCAGGGGTCTTCAGGTCGACCACGCGTGACACGCGCGGATCCACCGCAGCAATGTCCAGCGCACCGGAGGTTTCCAGCGATACATCCAAGCCGGCATCGCACAGCTTCTGCAGCAGGATAAGGCAGCGCTTCTGCGCCAGCGGCTCGCCGCCGGTCACGCAGACATGACGCACGCCCTGCTTGAGCACCTCGGCGACGATGTCGTCGATGTCCCACCAGTCGCCGCCATGGAAGGCGTACTCGGTATCGCAGTACTGGCAACGCAGCGGGCAGCCGGTAAGGCGCACGAACACGGTCGGCCAGCCAGCGGTATCGGCCTCGCCCTGCAGGGACAGGAAGATTTCAGTGATTTTCAATCGCGGCAACGGCGATTGCACAATCTCGCTGGGAACAGCGGCGCTGGGAGAATTCATAGTCATTGGCCGCACCGTCGGTGCGGCACCACATCAACGCAGCTGCTGGCCGAGCCGGATCGACTGCAAACGATCCTGGGCGGTACGGGCCGCATCACTGCCGGGAAAACGGGAAACAACCTGCTCCAGGGTCTGCTGCGCCTGTGCGCTGTTGCCTTCACCAAACTGCGACAGGCCAAGCTTCAGCAAACCGCCGGCAGCCTTGTCGTGGGTGGGATAGCGGGCAACCAGATCGCTGAACTGAGCCTCGGCCATCTTGAAATTACGCGTTGCGTAGAAGCTCTCACCCAGCCAATACAAGGCATTGGGGGTGTAGGCCGCATTGGGGTACAGCTCGAGGAAGCTCTGGAACAACTGCGCCGAGTCGGCGTAATTGCCGGCCTTCAGCGCGTCAAACGCCACGTTATAGGCCGCACGCTCGTCACCGGCCGAGGCCAGCGAGCCGGCATCGCCCCGCACCGTTGGCGGACGTTCGGCAGCAGCCGCTGTCGGCTTTGCGGCCGCAGCGGCGGGCGTCGCCGCGCCAGAAACCGGAGCCTCAGTGCCGCCGCTACCACCTTCGAGGCGGTTCAGGCGACCATCCAGGTCCAGGTACTGATCGCGATTACGCTGCTTCAGCTGCTCGTTCTCATGCTGAAGCTGCTCGATCGTGCCCTGCAACGCCTGCATCTCAGTACGCAGCTGCTGCAGCTGATTGAGCATGTCGGTATTGGCCTGGCTGTTGTTGACCTGCGTTTCCAGCACGCCAACCCGATCCGCCAGACTTGCCCGCTGCGCATACGCGGGCGCGGCAGCCCCAAGGGCTGCCGCGGCCACGAGCATCAGTTTGAGGCTGATGCGCATCGATTACTGCGCGGTGTAGACGATTTCGACGCGACGGTTCTGCGACCAGCAGGACTCGTTCGAATCGGTGCAGACCGGACGCTCTTCACCGTAGGACACGACGGTCAGCTGCGAAGCCGAGCCACCGTTGGCCTGCAGTGCCGAGTTCACGCCATTGCCACGACGCTCGCCCAGGGCCTGGTTGTAAGCGCGGCTGCCGCGTTCGTCGGTGTTGCCCTGCAGGGTGATGCGCGAGGACGGACGGTCACGCAGGTACTTGGCGTGGCAAGCCATGATGGCCTGGAATTCCGGCTTCACGGTGTCCTGGTCCAGATCGAAGTAGACAACGCGCTGGCGCAGGCAAGCGTCGGTGTCCAGATCGCCCGGGCCGTACAGGCCGGAGGTGGACGGGCCGGTCGGCTGGGTGGTCGAACCGGTATCAACCGGCGGCTGCGCCGGCTGTTCCTTGACCTTCTTCGAGCAGCCAGCCAGCGCGGCTACGGACAGCAGCGAAACGAGCAAAACACGAGTGGACTTGTTCATGGCTATACCTAAAGGCTCCTGGGCCAATGTTGGGTTTTAATGCGACTGGGATATTAACATTTTCTCAACGCGCGGTGCGGTATGGGCCCCACGCGGGTTCCCGGACATCACCATCAGCAAGTACAAGGCGCTGACGCACACGGCCATCAGCAGATACTTCATACAGCACCCCACGCCCGCCTTCGCGGGCGGCGTACAACACCATGCTCGCGTTGGGGGCAAAGCTGGGCGATTCGTCCAGCGAGCCCGGCGACAGCGTGCTCCAGCGCGGCGCGCCCAGGCTGCTGTCCATCATCGCGATCTTATAGCTGCTGCCAGCGCCCTGCGCAACGGCGATTTTCTTGCCGTCATAGGAAACGCTGGCCTTGGCATTGTAGTTGCCCTGGAAGGTCACCCGGTTGGCGCTGCCGCCGCTGGAGGAGACCTGGTAGATCTGCGGGCGACCGCCACGGTCGGACGTGAAATAGACCGAACTGCCATCGGCCGACCAGGTCGGCTCGGTGTCGATGCCGAAGTGGTTGGTGAGCTGGGTCAGCTGCTTGCTGCCCAGGTCCATCACGTAGATTTCCGGGTTGCCGCTGCGCGACAGGGCCAGCGCCAGACGGCGGCCATCGGGCGAGAACGACGGCGCGCTGTTGATGCCACGGAAGCTGGTCAGCAGCTCACGGCCACCGGTGGCGATGTCCTGCACATAGATCGACGAGTTGCCGCGTTCGAAGCTGACATAAGCCAGCTTGCGGCCGTCCGGGCTCCAGCTCGGCGACAGCAGCGGCTCGGCCGAACGCACGATGGTCTGCGGGTTGTAGCCATCGGAATCAGCCACCATCAGCGCATAGCGCATGTTAGCGCCGCTGCCGCTGGCGGTGATGTAGGCAATGCGCGTCCAGAAGGCGCCGCGCACACCGGTGATTTTTTCGTAGATGGCATCGGCCATCTGGTGGGCCACGTCACGCATGGCGTTGGAACGGGCAGTCATTGCCAGGCCCAGCATGCGCTCGCCCTTGGCCACGTCGAACAGCTCGTATTCCACGCGGTAGGCGCCAGCACCGGCATCGAGCACGCGGCCGACGACCAGATAGTCCTGCTTGAGCGCACGCCAGGTGGGGTATTGCACCTCACTGCCGCGGGTCGGGCGCTCAACGATCTGGGCTTCGGGCAGATTGCGGAACTGGCCCGAACGGTCCAGGTCGGCACGCACCACGGCAGCCACGTCGGTATTGGGCGCGGACGCCCCCTGGTAAGGCATCGGCACCACGGTGATCGGGGTGGCCGAGGCGTTGCCGCCGATGATGTCGATTTCCAGACCCTTCTGCTGCGCCATGGCCGCCAACGGCAGCATCAGGGCAGTAAGGGCAAGCAGCCAGCGAGGCAATTTCTTCATGGGGCGCTCAGCAGTACGAATGAAGAGGGATAAAGAGGGATAGCAGCAACGGGATGAACATTTTCGCAATCGTGAACGAAGGATGCGTGAAATCCAGCCCACAGCGGCAAGACTAGCCCATTAAATTCAGTTTCCAACGAAACAACCCGCCTGCAGACAGACGGGTTGGTGCGGCATCAACGATCCTGCGCCTCGAAGTTGAAATTCAGGTTGCGCTGGAACACCGACTCGTAGCCGCGGTACGGCAGCGGCTGGGCGCGCAGCACCGCTGCTTCCACCGAGCGTTTGCCGGCTTCGTCATACGGGCAACCCGGGGCGAACTCGACGCTGACCACTTCACCGCCGGGCAACTGGCGGATGGTCAGGCGGCAACGCTGGCCACGCGGGATCGAATCCGGGCGGACCCATTGGTTGAGTACGGCCTGCTGGATGGCGGCGGCGTACTTGGCGGTCAGGTCATTGCTGGTACCGCCCTGCCCCGGCGATGGCGTGCTGGGGCCGCTGCTACCGCTGCTGGTGGCGCTTGCCTGCGCACGGGCGCGGGCATCGGCCACCTGGCGCAGGCGCTGCTCGGCCAGCTTGGCCTCACGCTCGGCCTGTTCGCGCTTGCGGCGGATCTCGGCGATCTTCTGCTGGCGCTCCTGCTCGGCGCGGGCCTCGGTGGCCTGGCGCTGCTGGTCGGCCAGCTTCTTCTGGCGGTCGGCCTCTTCCTGCTGCTTGGCCAGGCGCAGTTTCTGCTCGGCCTCTTCCACGCGCTTGCGCTCGGTCAGGTCGATCTGCTCCTGGCGGCGCTTGGCCTCCTGCTCCTGCTTGGCCTTCTCCTGCGAGATGGCCAGTGCGCTGACCCGCTCCTGGTCAACCGTATCCGGCTGGGCAATGCGCTCCTGCGCGTTGTGCTGCTGCGGGGTCGGCGCGTCCTGTGGCTTGGGCTCGGGGATGGGCTGCGGCGGCGGCACGGTGTCTTCCGGCACCGGCTCGGGCTGTACTTCTTCCAGCGGCTCGGGCAGGTCCGGCAGTTTCTCGGAGGCACGCAGGGCCTGCCGCGCGGCCGAGGCTTCGGCGGCGGACAGCTGCATATTGGCTTCCAGCGCGGGATCGCCGGCGGCCGCCTCGGTATTGCGCGCAGGCGACCACAACCAGGCCGCGATGAAGATCGCCGCCACCAGCAAGTGCACCAGCAGGGCCAGTACGACCGGCAGGCCCCATTCGTTGCGGTGGTCGGGCGGCGGTGGCAGTGCGTCAGCGTGCATCGGTCGCCAGACCCACCTTTTCGATCTTCGCGGCCTTGATCACGTCCATGGCGTCCATGACCTTTTCATAGGCCACGCTCTTGTCAGCAGCCACGATCACGCGCAGATCCTTGTTCTGCGACGCCAGGGCACCCAGCTGCGCCTGCAGCGCAGCGGCGTCCATGGCCTGCGGGTCCTTGGCTTCGGGCAGCTTCAGGCTCATCTGGCCGTCGGCGCGCACCGAGACGATGATCGGGTCCTGCTTGCTCTCCAGTGCCTTGGCGGTGGAACTGGGCAGGTCTACTTCAAAACTGAGGGTCAGCAGCGGCGCGGTCACCATGAAGATGATCAGCAGCACGAGCATCACGTCGATGTACGGCACGACGTTGATCTCGGACTTGAGCTTGCGGCGCTTGCGACGGGGTATGGCGGCGGTCATGGTTGGGCTCCTGCGGTCAGAGGAAGGCGCGGGTGCGCTTACTCGTCGCTACCGCTCTGCTGGCGCTGCAGGATGGAGCTGAACTCCTCGGCAAAAGTTTCATAACGCACCGACAGCCGCTCGACGCGGGTGGTGAAGCGGTTATAGGCCCACACCGCCGGGATGGCCACGAACAGACCGATCGCGGTGGCGAACAGGGCTTCGGAAATACCAGGGGCCACCGAGGCGATACCGGCCTGCTCGCCGCTGCTGATCATGTCGTGCATCGTCACCATGATGCCGAACACGGTGCCGACCAGGCCCACGTAGGGGGCGGTGGAACCGATATTGGCCAACAGTTCCAGGTTGCGCTCCAGGCCGTCGACCTCACGGGCATAGGTGGTGCGCATGGCGCGCTGCGCGCCTTCCAGCTGGGTGCGGCCGTCGAAGGCGCGGCGGCCCTGCAGGCGGGTGTACTCGCGGAAACCGGACTCGAAGATGGCTTCCAGGCCATCCACCTGGCGGTTGCGGTCAGTGGCCGAGGCGTACAGTTTGCCCAGGTCGGCACCGGACCAGAAGCGGTTCTCGAAGTCGCTGGCCTCGCGGTCGGCGGCCTTGAACACGCGCGCCTTGCGGAAAATGATCACCCAGCTGATGAAGGAGCCGGCCAGCAGCAGCAGCACGATCAGCTTGACCGGGATACTGGCCTTGACCATCAGGTCCAGGTAGTTGATGCCACCGCCGTGGCTGGCCTGTGCCACGGTCTGCGCGGCTGCGGCGCTGACATCGGCCGGCAGGGCCTCGGTCACGGTGGCCTGCAGGGCCAGAAGCAAAGCGATCATCCGATCTTCCTCAGTGTTGCTTAAGCGGTTTGTGTTTGAAGGGGTTTAAGCGTTGCGTACAGCGTGTCATCAATGGCCTGCGGGCGGAAATCGCGCGCACCCACGGCGGCCAGGCGTACCTGTGCGGCAGCCAGCACCTGGCCATCGCGTTCCACCGTCTGCGCCATCAGCAGGCTGGCCCGCCGGCATTGCAGCAGTTCCACCGTGGTGGTCAGCGCATCGTCCAGCTTGGCCGGCTTGATGAAATCAAGGTTCATGGAGCGGACCACGAATACCTGTCCGTCACCACAACGCATGGATTCCTGCCCATAGCCCAGCGCGCGCATCCATTCGGTCCGGGCCCTCTCCATGAAAGCCACATAGCGGGCGTGGTAGACCACGCCGCCAGCGTCGGTATCTTCCCAGTAAATGCGTGTCGGCCAACTGAACCGGGCCTCAATCGTCATCACGCTGCTCCGCAAACAGATCGGCCGCGGCCGGGGCGGCCTTGGGCTTGAGCCCCAGGTGGCGGTAGGCCTTGCTGGTGGCCATGCGGCCACGCGCGGTACGCACCAGGAAGCCTTGCTGGATCAGGAAGGGTTCGACCACGTCTTCCAGCGTGCCGCGCTCCTCGGACAGGGCCGCGGCCATCGATTCCACGCCGACCGGGCCGCCATCGAAATATTCCACCAGGGTGCGCAGCATGCGCCGGTCCAGCTCGTCGAAGCCTTCCGGATCAACCTTGAGCATCTGCATGGCGGCCTGGGCCACCGTCTGGTCGATATGCCCGCCAGCCTTGACCTGCGCGTAATCGCGCACCCGTCGCAGCAGGCGGTTGGCGATACGCGGGGTGCCGCGTGAACGGCGTGCGATCTCGCCGGCGCCTTCGGCACTGCAATCGATGCCGAGGATGCCGGCCGAGCGCCGCACGATGCGGGTCAGCTCGTCGGCCGAATAGAACTCCAGCCGCTGCACGATGCCGAAGCGGTCACGCAGCGGCGCGGTCAGCAGGCCGGCGCGGGTGGTGGCGCCGATCAGGGTAAACGGCGGCAGGTCGAGCTTGATCGAGCGCGCGGCCGGGCCGTCGCCGATCATGATGTCGATCTGGAAATCCTCCATCGCCGGGTACAGCACTTCCTCGACCACGGGCGAAAGACGGTGGATCTCGTCGATGAACAACACATCGTGCGGCTGCAGGTTGGTCAGCAGCGCGGCCAGGTCGCCGGCCTTCTCGATCACCGGCCCGGAGGTGACGCGCAGGGCCACCCCCAGCTCGTTGGCGATGACATGGCTCAGCGTGGTCTTGCCCAGCCCGGGCGGGCCGAAGATCAGCACATGGTCCAGCGCCTCACGGCGTGCCTTGGCGGCCTGGATGTAGATGTCCATCTGCTCGCGCACCGGCGCCTGGCCGAGATAGTCGGCCAGGCTGCGAGGGCGGATGCTGGCGTCGGCGGCGTCATCCTCGCGGGTGGCGCCGGCTCCGATGATGCGGTCGTCAGTCATCCGACTATGTTACGTCCAGAAACGAATGAATAGGAGCGAGAAACCAAAAACGGCAAGCGTAAGCAGCCACTAGGTTGCGGGTTACTGCGCACTACGTTGTCGGCCTTCAGATTTCAACCTGCGCCCCCAGCTCGACAAGGCGGTTACCCGGGATCCGGAAGAAGCCGGTAGCCGGCGCCGCATTGCGATGCATGAAGGCGAACAGCTTGTCGCGCCAGATCGGCATGCCACGGTTGGCGCTGGCCACGATGGTCTCGCGGCTGGCGAAGAAGGTGGTGTCCATCGGATCGAAATAGATGCCGCCGTGGTCGCAGGAGCGCATCAGCGCCAGCGGGATGTCCGGCGTCTCCATGAAGCCGTAGCGCACCTGCACCCGGTAGAACTCATCGCCCACCGAATCGATGCGCAGGCGCTGGCCCTCCGTCGCATAGGGGATGTTCAAGGTCTCCACATGCAGGAACACATTGCGCTCGTGCAGCACCTTGTTGTGCTTGAGGTTGTGCATCAGCGCATGCGGCACGACGGCAGGGTCGGCGGTCAGGAACACTGCCGTGCCCGGCACCCGCACCGGCGGCGCCAGCATCAGCCCCGGCAGAAACGTGTCCAGACGGATACCGTCCTTGCGGATCTCGTCACGCAGCAGCTCGCGGCCACGCCGCCAGGTGCGCATCATGGTGAACAGCAGCAGGCCCAGTACCAGCGGGAACCAGGCGCCCTGCAGCAGCTTGGCGCCATTGGCGATGACGAAGCCCAGGTCGATCACCAGGAACACCACGCACAGCGCGATGATGGCGTGGCGCGCACGCGGCCACAGCACGCGGGCCACCAGCGCCAGCAGCAGGGTATCGATCAGCATGGTGCCGGAGACCGAGATGCCATAGGCCACGGCCAGGTTGCTGGAGCTGCGGAATGCCAGCACCAGCCCGAACACCATCACCGCCAGGCCCCAGTTGATGCCCGGGATATAGATCTGGCCGATGGTGTCGTGCGAGGTATGCAGGATGCGCATGCGCGGGATGTAGCCCAGCTGCATGGCCTGGCGCGAGACCGAGAACGCACCGGTGATCACCGACTGGCTGGCGATCACCGCCGCCGCCGTCGCCAGCAGGATCATCGGGATCAGCGCCCATTGCGGCACCGCCTCGAAGAACGGATTGGCCACCGCGTCGGGCCGCTGCAGCACCAGCGCACCCTGCCCCAGGTAGTTGAGCACCAGGCATGGCAGCACGAAGAAATACCAGGCGTGGCGGATCGGCGGCGCACCGAAGTGGCCCATGTCCGCGTACAGCGCCTCGCCGCCGGTGACGGCCAGCACCACCGCGCCAAGGATGAAGATGCCGTGCCAGCCATGCTCCATGAAGAAGCGTGCCGCCCACATCGGGTTGAAGGCCTTGAGCACTTCCGGCGCGGCGATCACGTTCCAGATGCCGATTGCCGCCAATGACAGGAACCACAAGCTCATCACCGGCCCGAACACCTTGCCGACCTTCTCGGTGCCAAAGCGCTGCGCGGCAAACACCGCCGCCAGCACCACCAGGGTGATCGGCACCACGAAGTGGCCCAGCCCCGGCGCTGCCACCTCCAGGCCCTCGACCGCGCCCAGCACCGAAATGGCCGGGGTGATCACGCCGTCACCGAAGAACAGCGAGGCGCCGAAGATACCCAGGATGCCCACCACATAGGCCGAACGCGAGCCATTGCGCAGGGTGCGCTGGGCCAGCGCCATCAGCGCCATGATGCCGCCCTCGCCGTCGTTGTCGGCGCGCATGATCATGGTCACGTACTTGAGCGTGACCACCATGTTCAAGGCCCAGAATGCCAGTGACAACACGCCCAGCACGGTGTCGTGGTCGCTGTTGAGCCCATAGTGCGGCGAGAACGCCTCCTTCAGGGTGTACAGCGGGCTGGTACCGATGTCGCCGAAGACGACTCCGATCGCACCCACGACAAGGGCCAGGCCACCGGCGGCACCTTGGCCGTGGTTGTGCCCGTGGGACTCGGACGAGGAGGAAGCGTGGGACATGGCGTTCTCAGGTTGCCGTCATGTGGCCGTAAGGGAGTGTCAACGCAGCGCCGATTGCAGCGCCTTGCGGATGACGGTGGCGACATCATCGCCCTCGCCCGCCGCATCGCGCGCCATCTTGGCCGCTTCTGCCGGTTTGTAACCCAACTGCTGCAAGGCCACCGTGGCCTCGGACACCGGGTCGTTGCCCAGCTGCCCGGCGATGGGTGCACCGCCACCGGAGAAGTTGGCCGCGCGGTCGCGCAGTTCCACCACCATGCGCTCGGCGGTCTTCTTGCCGATGCCCGGGATACGGGTCAGCGCGGTGATGTCGCCGGCCTGGATCATCCGCGCGAACTCGTCCACGCTGACCCCGGACAGCACCGCCAGCGCGATCTTGGCGCCGATGCCGGATACCTTCTGCACATCGCGGAACAGCCGCCGCTCGCCCTCGCGCAGGAAGCCATACAGCGAGACGCTGTCTTCCTTCTGCGCGTAATGGGTGAACAGGATGACCTCGCGGCCAACGTCGGGCAGGTCATAGAAGGTGCTCATCGGCGCCTCCAGCTCGTAACCGACGCCGTTGACGTCGATCACCAGCCACGGCGGGGCCTTGTAGGCCAGGATGCCGCGCAGTCGACCGATCATGGGTGTGCCCTCTGGGCAAGGGATTGGGCGTTCGGGATACGGGATTGGCAGCGCAGCCTTGCTTGTAGCGAGGCTGTCGCGTGCGCAGCCAACCGAGGACCGCAGGAACGCATCCCCCATCCCGAATGCCCAATCCCTGCTCCAACAATCCCCGCTTCAACGATCATTTGCGACTCCAAGCCTGACGCACGTCCACGCCCAGCCGGTTGGCAGTGGCGCGCACATGCGCGTGGGTGATGGCCACCGCCAGCGCATCGGCGGCGTCGGCCTGCAATTTGCCCTGCAGGTTGAGCATCAGCCCAACCATATGTTGTACCTGCTGCTTTTCCGCACCACCGCGCCCTACCACCGCCAGTTTGATCTCGGTGGCGGCGTACTCGCTGACCGGCAGGTCGCGCATCACCACCGCGCTCACCGCCGCCCCGCGCGCCTGCCCCAGCTTGAGCGCCGAGTCGGCGTTCTTGGCCATGAACACCTTCTCGATCGCCACTTCCTGTGGCTGGAACTCCTCGATCAGCGCGTGCAGCCCCTGCACCAGCACCTTCAGGCGCTGCGGGAAATCGGCAGCGCCCAGCAGTACCAGCGGGCAATGATGGACGTGGCGGGCACGGCCGTTGGCGTCGATGTCGATGATGCCCACCCCGGTGCGTTGCGAGCCGGGGTCGATGCCAAGGATGCGGGTCATAGCTGGCCTACCAGTAAAAAACGGCGCACAGCATGGCCGTACGCCGTCTCACCCGGTGGGACCGGGCGGGCCGTCAGGCCCGCTCCAGGCTGGCCTGGTCGACGTTGGAATACACGTCCTGCACGTCGTCCAGGTCCTCCAGCATGTCCAGCAGCTTGCGCACCTGCACGGCGGTATCGGCATCCACCGCGATGTCGTTGTCGGCGCGGAAGGTGATCTCGGCATGGTCGGCGACCAGCTTGGCTGCCTCCATCGCGTCCTTCACCGACTGGAAGGCTTCCGGCGCGGTCAGCACGTCGATGGCACCGTCTTCCGGATAGACCACGATGTCATCGGCACCGGCCTCGATCGCCGCCTCGGTGATGGCCTCCTCGTCGGCGCCGGGGGCGAAGCTCAGCACGCCCAGGCGCTTGAACATGAACGACACCGAGCCTTCGGTGCCCATGTTGCCGCCGCACTTGCTGAAGGCATGGCGCACGTCGGCCACGGTGCGCACGCGGTTGTCGGTCAGGCAGTCGACGATCACCGCAATGCCGCCCGGGGCATAGCCCTCGTAGCGCACTTCCTCGTATTCCACGCCTTCCAGCTCACCGGTGGCCTTCTTGATCGCGCGCTCGATGACATCCTTGGTCATGTTCGCGCTCAGGCCCTTGTCCATGGCCACGCGCAGGCGCGGGTTGTTGTTTGGGTCGCCCCCACCACCGCGAGCAGCAACGCTGATCTCACGGATGATCTTGGTGAAAATCTTGCCGCGCTTCGCGTCATTCGCGTTTTTGCGGCCTTCGATGGAAGGACCTCGACCCATGGGAATACCGTACATCTGTCAGGAACAGGACGGTAATTCTACCCGATCCCCTGCCCTTGCCTGTCAGCCCCCGCGGTAGCCGCCTGCGGGGGGGAAGCGCCCTTGGCGCAGGAACCCGGCCGTCAGTGCCGCCACCTGCGGTGACAGCACCAGCCCGCTATGGCTTACCGGCACCACACAATGGTCGGCCAGGCCGGGCAAACGGGTCTCGGCCAGGCCCACGGTGCCATCGGACTCCCCCTCCAGTGCCCCCATCAATGCGCCCAAGCCATGTGCCACCGAGCCGGCGATCAGTCCCACCTCGGCTGGCCCCTGCCAGTCCGGCAGGCCATGCCGCAGCAGGCCACCACTACGGCCAAGGGCCACTGCCCAGCCGTGGTCGGCCATCACCCGTGCGGTACCGCTGCCACATAGCGGCGACCCCAGGCAGACCACCCGCGGGACCTCCAGTTGCGGCGCCTGGCGCAGCGCTTCCAGCGCCACCAGCCCTCCCAGGCTGTGCCCGACCAGCGACACCGGGCCGCGTCCCCGCAGGCGCTGCAACAGCTGCGGCACGGCGACGTCGGGCCCTCCAAACACACTGGGGTAGCCAAAGGTGTCCACCACAAAGCCCTGGCTGCGCAGCCGCCAGGCCAGCGGCAGCAGCCAGGAGCGGGTGTTCCAGATGCCGTGCAGGATCAGCACGCGCTCGGGTTGGCGGTGGTGCAGGTACATGCCGGCAGTGTCGACCATCCGTGTCCGCCAGGACAATGGGCCGCGGATTGGACTTCAGTCGAAGTTGTAATCCAGCTGCAGCGCGAACTCCCGCCCCACCGCGCTGTAGACCTCATCGTAGTAATACGGATACACCGTATTGCTGCTGTCCCGTGGTGGCGCCGCATCCAGCAGATTGTTGACGAACAGGGTCAGCAACGTGCGTTCAGAGATGCGTCGGCCGAGATTGGCGTTCCACAGCAGCTGCGCCGGCAGGCGCCCGCTGCCATCTGCACGCGGCAAACTGCCATAGCGCACACCAAACAGGTTGCCCGACCAACGCCCCTGCCCCTGCCCCTGCCAGCCGACACTGCCGCGCAGGTTGCTGCGGAACGCCAGGTTGTCACTGGCATCGCGCCACACATCGTGCAGGGTGCCCGGCGCGCGCATCCGCCGCTGCGCCCAGAAGGTATGCGACCACAGCAGGTTGGCGCTGAAATCCCCCAGCCCGGTGGTTTCGCGCCAGTCCAGCGCAGCATCGACGCCGCGCAGATGGCGCCAGGATTGGTTGACCGGCATCGACTCGACCATCAGCACCTGGCCACCGCCGTTGGCACCGCTGCGGGTTACCCGCATCCGCGCCTTTCGGCATTCCATCGACTGCGGATCCACCGTGCCCGGTCGCCCATCCAGCGTGAGCCCGGTCATGCATTCGGCCTCGTCGCGCAGCAGCTGTGCCGGCGACACCCGGCCGATGCCGCCCTGGTTGCGCACATCCCAATAGTCCAGGCTCAGGGTAAGCGCGGGGCTGGCATCCCAGACCACACCAGCGGTCGTTGATCGACCTGTTTCGGCCTGCAGGGCGGGGTTGCGATAGGTCCTGGTAAGGAACTCATGGCTGTAACCCTCGCAGCGCGGATTGGCGCCAGCGTTGATACAGGCTGTGGCATCCACTGCAGTGCCAAAGCTCCCGCCGCCGTCGGTGAATATCCAATGCATGTCCGGTGCCTTGAAGCTGGTGGCATGGCTGGTCCGCAGCAGCACACCGGCCAGCGGGCGCCATTCCAGGCCAGCATTCCAGGTCCGCGCCACCGGCAGGCCGGTGCCATCGCGGTAGTCATCCAGGCGCCCGGCAAGGCTGGCGGTCAGCGCAGAGGTCAACGGCACCCGGACTTCACCCCCAAGCGCCAGCCGGTCACGGACACCATCACCCACGCTGCCGGTGAGGTCATACAGATCCAGTTGCAGGGGCAGCACCGAGGGGGTGCTGCGCAGGCGGTAGCGCTGGCGGCTGGCTTCCATTATCAGCGCCGCCTCCAGCGCGCCGGCGGGCAACGCCATGACGCGGCCGCTCACCCCATAGCTCAGCGCATCGGCGTGGGTCTGCGCGTTGTAGTCCACCACGCTGGACAGCGCGGCATAGTCTTCCGGCGTGATGGGCTGCAACCAGTGCGCCAGATCCAGCTGCCGGATCGGCATACCGGTACTTGTCGTCCCCAATGACGGGCCGAAAAAGAACGCATTGACCTTGTCACCGAGCAGGCGACGACGCGCACGCTGGGCGACGTAGTCGGTATGGCTGAGGCTGAAATTCCAGTTCCAATGTGTGCCGTACTGGCCGCGCAGGCCGGTGGCAAGGTCCAGCATCCATTCGCGATAGCGATCATCCAGGGCAGCCAGCCCACCCACTTCCTGCGGGGTCAGCACCCGCCAAGGTGCGATCACGCCATAGCGCGGGTCCTGGAACTGATCGACCTTGCCGGTTGCCGCCAGATGCGGGCCGGTGATCACTTCCATGCCATCGGACAGCCTGCTGCGCGAGCGCCAGTACTGCGCGGACAGCCACAGCTCGGCACCTGCGGACAGTTGCCATTGGCCGTGCAATTGCCCCGACAATGCCTGCACGCCGTCACTGAGCGAAGCGTAGCCAGGGCCGTCCCAACTGCCGCAGCTGTCGCCCTGCAGAGGTAGCGCGCCGGGCACCGGCCGGTAGTTCCACTGCGTGAACTGTCCTTGCCAGGGCGCACATGCATCTGCCAACAACGGCGCCAGCGGGATACTGGCGGGATCTGGCCGCTGCCCGATGGCAAGCGCCAATGCCGGTTGCGCAGCAACTTGCGCCGGGCGATGCATGTCGCGCTGACTGCCGCGCAACATGCCGCTGCGGGTGTACTGCAATGCGTAGTCCACACCCCAGTCTTCGCCACCATGGCCATAGGCCCATTGCAGGTCCAGCTGGTTGCCACCGCCCTGGCTGCTGCTGCCTGTGCGCAGGCGCAACTGCGCCCCCGTCCTCCCACGCTTGAGCACGATATTGACCACACCGGCGATGGCGTCGGCACCGTAGATGGCCGATGCCCCCCCAGTCATCACTTCGACCCGCTCGACGCTGGCCAAGGGAATGCTGCCCAGACTCTGGAAATTGCTGCGCCCGGCCGATGGAAACGGGTAATCCGGCAACCGCCTGCCATCGACCAGGATCAACGCCCGTCCTGGCCCCAAGCCTTTCAGGTTCAAGGGTTGGGCATTGGCCGAGAAGCGGCCGCCGGCGCCCTCGGACTCCGCCCCATAGTCGCTTACCCCATGCGTGGCCAGCGCCTCGGCCAGGCTGCGGTGACCTTCGCGTTCGATCTGCTGCGCACTTATCACCGTTACCGGCGCCGCGGCCTGCAGCACGCTGCGCGGGATATGCGAGCCGGTCACCTGCACCGGCGCCAGCGAGGTCAACAGGGCCGGCAAGGTGGCGGTGGCCGGTGCCATCGCTGCTGTACCGGCAACACGCGGCGCGGTAGCCGGCAGGGCGATGATGGTGATGACGCCGGTATCGCCTTGCCGGTAGCTCAGGCCGGTGCCGGCCAGCAAACGTTGCAGGGCCTGGGCCGGGGTGTACTGCCCCTGCAGCGCGGGCGCCTGCCTGCCCTGGGTGAGCTCGGGGGGAACCAGGATCTGCAGATCCAGCGCCCTGGCCAGTTCGGTCAACGACCGCGCCAAGGGCTGTGCCTGCAACTGCAATGCGCGGGATTGCGCGTTTGCCAGCAACGGTGCCATCAGCAGCCACCCCAGCCATAGCGCGCGCTGCAGGCAGCCACCCACGGCGGCGCCGGCGCGTATCCGCCAAGCGCTCATGCCCTGCTTTCCGCACCCGCCCGCTGACGCCATGGCTATCCTTCCACTGCCTGCCCAGACGCACTATCGCGAAAATCCCTCATCTGGCACTTCCCCCGGCTGTGCCTCAAGCTGACCGTGCCACATACCCCAACTTCGCAGAAAATGACTGTGCCGCCGCCAACCAAACAGGAACCTGAGGGAGCCCGGGACGCCATCGCCACGGCACAGCAATACCGTCCGCGCCTGGTGCGCTACTTCAGGAACCACCTGAACACCCCGGATGATGCCGAGGATATGGCGCAGGAAACCCTGGTGCGCATGATGCGCGATCCCCAGGCCGAGCGGGTAAGCAACATCGAAGCCTATCTGATGACGATAGCGGGCAACCTGCTGCGCGACCGGTTCCGCCGCGACCGTACCCGTCACGTCAGCCAGCATGTGCCCCTCGATGAGTCGGTTGAGGGATGGCCAACGGAGACCGTCAGCGGCGAACGCGTGTACCAGGATCGCGAACGGCTGCGTACCTTCGTCAAGCACCTGGATGAACTGTCACCGCGCTGCCAACAGGTATTCCTGTTGAACCGTTATGAAGGCCTGACCTACAGCGCGATCGCCGGCCAGCTGGGCATCAGTGTCAGCGCTGTGGAAAAGCAAATGATGCGCGCCCTGCTGCATTTCAGCACGCGCCTGGAACTGCCATGAACAACGACGATCTGCTCGACCCCATGCACGACGACCACGACGAACTGCCCGATCCGGTCCAGGCCCAGGCGGCCAGCTGGTTCGCGCGCCTGCGTGCCGAAGATGTCAGTGCCGATGACAGGCAACAGGCCGATGCCTGGCTGGCCGCCGCGCCCGAACACCGTGCGGCCTACCAGCGCATGCAACAGCTCTGGGCAATGCTGGGCGACTTTGCCGCCAGTGCCGAGGTCGACGCACGCATGCCTGCCAGCGTGCCTTCGGCGCAACCTGCAGCAGCCGCGCCCGTGACCCCTGCGGCACTGCCGCCCACACGCAACACCACCCGCCGCCCCCGCCACCGGCTGCGCTGGCTGGCCGCCAGTGCCGCTGCCCTTGTCGGGGTGGCGATCGGCTGGAAAATGCTGATGCCCCCGGCCCAGCAGCAGTACGCCACCGCGCCGGGACAACAACGCAGCTTCAGCCTGGACGACGGCACCCGGGTAGACCTGGATACCGCCAGTCGCCTGCTGGTGCATTACGACGCGAAAGAGCGCCGCATCACCCTGCAACAGGGCCGTGCGTTCTTCCGCGTGGCCAGGGATCCACAACGCCCACTCAGCGTGGACACCGACAGCGGCAGCGTGCGCGCCATCGGCACCCGGTTCGAGGTGGACCGCCACGACGGCTCGCTGTCTGTCGCATTGTTCGAGGGCAAGGTGCAGTTGCGCCAGACCGGTGCCGACGGCAAGGTCATCGGCGAGCTGACGCCTGGCCAGCGCGCGCAGGTCAGCGGCAGCGCCGTGCAGGTGCACGACGTCAGCCTGGCTGACAGCCCGGCATGGACACGTGGTCAGCTGGTGTTCGATGAGCAGCCGTTGGACCAGGCCGTGGCCGAGTTCAACCGCTACGGCGGCACGCCGATCCGCGTCGATGATGCCACCCTGCGCCAGCTGAAGATCAGCGGGGTGTTCCACAGCAACGACACCGCAGGTTTCCTCGACGCCTTGCACGCCGCTTACCGCATATCCAACCGCAACGACGGTCAGCAGATCCAGCTGTACCGGTGAACGGCAGCGGCTGGGCTCAGCCCGGCTGCCGCCGCAGGATGAATTCCCGGTCGCGGGTAGCGCCCACCGGAAATTCGTAGGCACCGGCCTGCACGAAACCATGTCGTGCATAGAAGCGCTGCGCGCCGAAGTTCTCGGACCAGACGCCGATCCAAAGCGTGCGCCCGGGGGTCTGCAGCCAGTCCAGCGCAGCGGCAAACAAGCGCCCGCCGTGGCCACCGCTCTGGTGGCTGCGCAGCACGTACAAGCGTTTCAGCTCGCCATCCCCGGCCTGCACCTGTGCATGCGGCAGACCGCAGGGACCGGCGAAGGCAAAGCCAACCGCCGCGCCGTCCTGTTCAAGCAGCCAGGCCGCGTAATCGCCGGACTGCAGCTGCTGGCGCTGCAGTTCCAGCGGATAGGCGGTGGCCAGGTAATCGGCCAGGTCCTGTGGCGGGTACAGATGGCCGAACGTCTCCACGAAGGTACGCTCGGCCAGCGCGCACAGCACGCCAGCATCCTCGGGCGTGGCACGGCGGATGCTGGCGGCTGCGGCCAAGGCTCAGGCCTTGTCGGCGCGCGGACGCACCTGCACGTGCACTTCAGCCAGCTGCGCGTCGGCGATCGGCGACGGCGCATCGGTCATCAGGCACTGTGCGCCGGTGGTCTTCGGGAACGGGATCACGTCGCGGATCGACTCGGTGCCGGCCATCAGCGCGGCGATGCGGTCGATGCCGAAGGCGATGCCGCCGTGCGGCGGTGCGCCGTAGTTCAGCGCATCCAGCAGGAAGCCGAACTTGGCACGTGCCTCTTCGGCACCAATGCCGAGCAGCTCGAACACCGCGCTCTGCATTTCCGGGCGGTGGATACGGATGGAGCCGCCACCGATTTCATTGCCGTTGAGCACCATGTCGTAACCACGCGATACCGCAGTCTTGGCGTGTGCGCGCAGGTCGGCAACGTCGTCCACCGCCGGCGCGGTGAAGGGGTGATGCAGGGCGACGTAGCGCTGCTCTTCCTCGTCCCATTCGAACATCGGGAAGTCGGTGACCCACAGCGGCGCCCAGCCCTCGGCGACCAGGCCGAAGTCCTTGCCGGCCTTCAGGCGCAGCGCGCCCATGAAGTCGGAGACCTTGTTGTAGCCACCGGCGCCGAAGAACACGATGTCGCCATTGCCGGCACCAATGTGCTTGAGCAGCGCGGCAAAGGCGTCTTCGCCGAAGAACTTCTGGATCGGCGAGCTGACCTCGCCGTTGTCGGCGATCTTGATGTAGGCCAGACCCTTGGCACCGTACTTGGCGGCGTGGGCGGCGTATTCGTCGATCTGCTTGCGGCTGAGGCTGGCGCCGCCCGGGATGCGCAGCGCGGCCACGCGGCCGTCGGCGTCATTGGCCGCGGCGGTGAACACCGGGAATTCGCTGGTCTTGACCAGTTCGGCCACGTCCACCAGCTCCAGCGCGATGCGCAGGTCCGGCTTGTCCGAGCCATAGCGACGCATCGCCTCGGCCCAGGTCATGCGCGGGAACTGTGCAGCCAGGTCAACGTCCACCACTTCCTTGAAGATGGCGCGGATCATGTTCTCGACGAAATCCTGGATGTCGCGCTCGCGGACGAAGGCGAACTCCATGTCCAGCTGGGTGAATTCCAGCTGGCGGTCGGCACGCAGGGCCTCGTCGCGGAAGCAACGTGCCACCTGGTAGTAGCGGTCAAAGCCGGCCACCATCAGGATCTGCTTGAACAGCTGCGGGCTCTGCGGCAGCGCATAGAACTCACCCGGGTGCATGCGCGCCGGCACCAGGAAGTCGCGGGCGCCTTCCGGGGTGGCCTTGGTCAGGATCGGGGTTTCGATGTCCTGGAAGCCGCGCTCGTCCAGGTGACGGCGCAGGGCCTGCACCAGCTTGATGCGGGTGCGCTGCATGCGCTGCATTTCCGGGCGGCGCAGGTCCAGGTAGCGGTACTTCAGGCGGGTGTCTTCGCCCGGGTTCTCGTGGGCGTGGAACGGCAGTGGCGCGGCCTTGTTGAGGATGGTGATGCGGGTGGCGATCACTTCCACCTTGCCGCTGCGGATCTTGTCGTTGACCGCATGGCGGGCACGCACCACGCCTTCCACCTGCAGCACGTCCTCGTAACCCAGGCTGGCGGCAACGGCAAAGACTTCGGCGTTGTCGGGCTCGACGGTGACCTGGACGATGCCTTCGTGGTCGCGCAGATCGATGAAGCAGACGCCGCCGAGGTTACGGGCAACGTCGGTCCAGCCGGCGAGGGTCACGGTTTGGCCGATCAGGGTCTCATCGACCAGGCCGCAGAAATGGGTACGCATGGGAAGCTCCGCAGGGGTCCCGGCACGAAACGGCGCCGGGTAGCCCCATATTTTGGCGCTGAGCGGGGGCTGGAGCAAATCCGCGGCTCAGTCACGCCCCCTTAAGTGGGATTCCACCTATAGTTCGCCCACCAAACCTGAACAGGGCTGCCACCATGAACCATCGTCTCCTGCTTGCCGGCCTGGCAACCCTGCTGGGTCTGGCCGTCATCCCCTCGCCGGCAGCCGCCCAGGCGGGCTATCACGGTGGCCAGAGTGGCACCATCCGTTGCGACAGCAACAAGAACCGTCAGCAGGTCTGTAATACCGGCTGGCGCAGCGCGGTACTGGTCCGCCAGGTCTCCGATACGCGCTGCACCGAGGGCCGCAACTGGGGCAGCAACAACGGCAGCGTCTGGGTCAGCGGTGGCTGCCGCGCCGAATTCGCCGAAGGCCGTGGCAACTGGGCCGGCGGCAACGGCCAAGGCGGCTGGAACAACAACGGCACCATCCGCTGTGACAGCAACAACAACCGCCAGCAGGTCTGTCATACAGGCTGGCGCAGTGCGGTGCTGGTGCGCCAGGTCTCGGACACCCGCTGCGTCGAAGGCCGCAACTGGGGCAGCAGCAATGGCAGCGTCTGGGTCAGCGGCGGCTGCCGTGCCGAGTTCGCCCAAGGCCGCGGCAATGGCTGGGGCAATGGCAATGGCCAGGGCGGCTGGAACAACAATGGCACCGTCCGCTGCGACAGCAACAACAATCGTCACCAGGTCTGCAACACCGGCTGGCGCAGCGCCATGCTGTTGCGGCAGATCTCCGACACCCGCTGCATCGAAGGTCGCAACTGGGGCAGCAACAACGGCAGTGTCTGGGTCAGCGGCGGCTGCCGCGCCGAGTTCACCCAGGGCCAGGGTGGCTGGGGAGCTGGCAACGGCCAGGGCGGCTGGGGCGGCAACAACAACTACTTTGTCGATTGCCACAGCAACAGCAATCGCTTGAACACCTGCAACTGGGACCGCCGCCGTGGCCGCCCGGTGATCATCCAGCAGGTCTCGGACACGCGCTGCCTGGAAGGCCGCAACTGGGGCTACAACGGCAACAGCATCTGGGTGAACGGGGGTTGCCGCGCGCGTTTTGGCAGCCGCTGAGGACGCACACGCCGTTCAGACAGAGAGGGCGCCGTCAGGCGCCCTTTTTGTCAGTCCTGCGCACCCCATGGTGGCGGCGGCAGGTCCACCGGCCGGGTCAGGTCGAACTCGACCTGGAACAAGCGCCCGTCCGGGCGTGACAGTTCGTACACGAAGCGTTGGCCCGGTTCGACTTCCATTGCCCAGGTGTTGCTGAGCGACGCGGTCATCGCCTGCGCCTTGAACATCGCCACCGATGCCGCATCCACAGGAAACTGCTGACGCAGCGCACTGCCTGCCGCCACGGTGTCGCCGCCGTACAGAGTCACCGCATCGGGCGTGCCATCGGCGTGGCGGTGGTCGTGCTTGAGTCGCAGTCCGCTATCGGTACGGGTCAGCACCCAGGTCCGCGAATGGTCATCGCCCACGTGGAACGGCACCCGCAGCTCCTCGGCCGGCGCCTCGCAGCCACGCACGTGCATGATCAGCGGCTTGCCCTCGAAAGCGTCGGGCGTATTGCTGGCAGGCTGGTTGGCGACGATGCGCCCGGCAAACGCCTGCCCGCAGTGGCGCGCCAGCGCCGCCATGAAGTCGTCGGCCGGCGCCTGGTCGACCCAAGCGGTCAACGGCGAAAGATGCAGCGCAACAGCAAGCAGCGCCAGTGGAAGTGTTGGAATCGATTTGAGGGTCATGCAGCGACCGTAGCGACTCCCTCTCGCACCAGCAAGCCCTCCAGCGCCTGCCGGGCCAGCAAAGTAGCCGCCTCGCAGCCGGCCGCAAGGGCAAAAGACAGCAACTAGTGGCTGGCCGCCACCCGGCAGTTGTTCGCGGTCAGCATCGCCTGCGCGCGCTGCCTGACACCACTGGCGGGCAGCAGCTGCCGCTCCAGCGCGGGCCATGCGCGGCGCAGCTCGGCCTTGGCCTGATCACACTGCCCGGCCGCCGCCAGCGCTTCGGCGTAGTCGACACGTCGCTGCGCGGTCTCCACCGAGCCCTCGCCGACCTCGGCCTCGTAGATCTTGACCAGCGCCTGCAAGGTGGACACCGCTGCGGCAGCCTCGCCTGCCTTGCGCTGGCGTTGTGCCAGCACCTCCAGGTAGCGCCGCTGCACGCGGACATCCTTGCCTTGCGAATGCGGTTTGATGCTGGCCAGCGACGCATCGGCGGCAGCCAGATCACCACGCGCCACCCGCAACTGCGCCCAGGTGGCCTCGGCCAACAAACGCCGCGGCTGTTCCGGCGCCACCTGCCCTGCCCAGCCCGCCCGCGCATGCGCGATCAGTGGCTGCGCCTGCTGCAGTTCGCCCTGTTCGACCAGCAGACGCGCGAGATTGCCCTCCACCACCCACACCTGCGGCGCATCGTTGCCCACGACCTTGCGCCGGATCTGCAGGCTGCGCTCGAACAGCTCGCGTGCAGCGGCCGCATCCCCACGTCGCTGCTCCAATCCAGCCAGATTGTTCAGGGTCACGGCCGCATCCACGGTCTGCGCCTCGCCCAGCCCGGCGTATTGATCCAGCGCCTTGCGATAGGCCTCCGCTGCGCCGCCGTAGTTGCCCAGATCCTGCTGCAACCCACCACGCTCGTTGTAGATGGCAGCGACATGGCCGTTGGTCTCACCAAACAGGTGGCGCGCCAACGCCAGCACGTCGTCACTGGTGGCCAGCGCCTCCTGGTAACGGCCCTGTGCGGCTTGCGCACGCATCAACGCGAACTGCCCGCCCCACCATTCGGAGGTGCGCGTGCCCCAGGGACGCCGCAGTTCGGCGGACTGCCCCAGCAGCTGGATGGCCAGTGCGTAATCCCCCTTTTCGATCAGCATCAAGGCCTTGTTCTGCATCACCATGGACACCCGCAAGGGCCCGCTGCCCAGCCGTTGGTGCACGGCCAGCGCCTGGTCGAACGCCTGCGCCGATTCGTCGAAGCGCCGCTGCGCACTCAACGCCAGCCCCAGCGAGTTATAGGCCTGGGCAAGCCGCACTGGCGGCGGCGCCGGTGACTGCAGGGCCAGCGATTGCCGCGCGAACCGCTCCGATTCCTCGCCCCGCTGCGCATTGGCCAGCAAGGTGGACAACTCGTTGAGCGACACGGCAGTGATATCGCGACTGGCCGCCCCATCCGCTTCCAACACCGGGATGGAGGCCCGATACAGGGGCTCGGCCGCCTTGTTCTCACCGACGTTCTGGAAGGCTTGTGCCAGGATCGCCTGCAATCGCGCCTTGACCAGCGGCGAGGTCCATTGCTGTTGTTCGATACGCTCACGGCTGGCAACCAGCACCTCGCGCGCGGTGACTTCATTGCTACCGCGCATCTGTCCCTTGCGCGGGTTGGCCGCGTCGAACGCGGATACCAGGAATTCACTGACCTCCTGTGCCACCTGCGCTTCGCGCTGCGCCTGTGCCCGCGCCTGTTCCAGGCGCCATACGAACCAGGCGGCCAGCAACAGCATGAGCAGCAGCATCCCGGCCCCTTTCCAGTTGCGCTGCAACCAGCGCCCGGTGCGGTACAGGCGCCCGCCGTTGCGGGCCTGTACCGGACGATGCTGCTGGTAACGCTGCAGATCGGCAGCCATCGCCTCGACCGAGGGGTAGCGCTGCTCCGGCTCCAGTGCACCGGCACGCACCACGATGGCGTCGATGTCTCCACGCAAAGCCTTGCGCCAGGCGCAATCCACACCTGCACGGGTACTCGGTGCCACCACCGCCTTGCCTGCGTCACTGCCATCGCGGCGCCCGCTCTTGCCGGCCAGCAGTTCGCCCAACAAGGCGCCCAGGCTGAACACATCACTGGCAACACCGCTGACCTCACCGGCCTGCAGTTCGGGGGCGGCATAAGCCGGGGTGAAGAACCCGCCGCGCGCGCTTCCAGCACCATCGTCAAGCAGACGTGACACGCCAAAATCCAGCAGCACCGGCTCACCATCGGCGCGCACCAGGATGTTGGAAGGCTTCAGGTCGCAATGCAGCACCAGCCGCGCATGCGCGGCCTGCACCGCATTGCAGACCTTCAGGAACAAGCCAATGCGCTGGCGCAGATCCAGGGCATTGCGCGTGCAGTACACATCCAGCGGGCTGCCGTCGATGTACTCCATCACCAGATAGGGATTGCCTGCCGGCGTAGTACCGCCGTCGTACAGCCGCGCGATATTGGGGTGTTGCAGGCTGGCAAGGATGCGCCGTTCCTCGGCCAGGCGCTCGGCCGCACGCACGCCAGGTTTGCCCTGCAGGAACTTGATCGCGACATCCTGGGCATACAGCCCATCGGCGCGCTCAGCGCGGAACACCACTCCCATACCACCACTGGCAAGACGCTGGCACAGGCGCCAAGGCCCCACCTGGTCTCCTTCGATCAGTTCAGACTCCAGCGCACCACCAAGCATGCGCTCCAGCGGTTCCTGTGCACTGCCCAGCTCACGGGTCTGCGCACGCAGCAACTCCAGCGTTTCGGCAATGACCGCCGGATCGGCGCTCAGCCGCGTCAGTTCGCTATGCCAGTGCGCCGGATCGGTATCGCACACTGCATCGAACAGTTCCCTCACCTGCCGCCAACTTTCCCGATCCACTCCTGCCCCCTGCTTACGGGCGCACTTGTGACGCCCTCGGGGGCCGATGATAACGGCGCATGGCGACGTAAGAGATTCTTACGTCGCAGGAAATGTTGGTTTGTCTGATGCGCCGCACGCCGCACTCACGTCACCGCCCTCATCTCTTACGACCTGCACTTGCTCCGCCACGTTTTCCGCCGCCTCGTTCTGCAGCGGATCCACATCCATCGGCCGGCGGAACACCAGCGATGGCAGCAAGGTAGTCAACGCCGCATACAGCAGCAGCGCACCGAACAGCACCGGCGAGATCTCGAAGCGCTCGCGCATGATGGCCGCCAGCACCAGGGTGAAGATCAATGTCGGCGACAGCGCCAGGGCCACACGCAGACTGGAACGGAAGCTCTCCCCGAACATCACCCGCCGCTGCAGCCAGACCACCGCGATACGCAGCGGCAACACCACCAGGGTGATCACCACACCCAGGCCCAGCGCCTCGAAGCTCAGCGCTTCGGCCGGCACCTTGGTGCCGGCATTGAAGAAGTAGAACGGAACGAAAAAGGAAGCAAACAGCCGCAGTGCATGCAGGTTTTCATGCGAGGCCAGCGATGGCATGCGCTGCTGCAACAGGCGCGCGACCAGGCCGGCGATGAACGCACCCACCAGGTAGTACACGCCCAGCGCATAGGTGATGTAGGCGGCCAGCATGCCGACCATCACCAGCAGCGAGAACTCCGAACCCGGCGCATGCGGTGCCACCCAGCGCCCCAGGGCGATGAACAGCAGCGGCAGGCCCACCATCATCGCCAGCAGGGCAAGGCTGGACAGCGCCATATGGGTGGGATCGCCGGCCTGCAGCACCACGAACAAGGCCGCCAGCGCCAGCAGTTCACCGGCAATCGCCTTGCTGCTCACCCAGAAGCGCTCGGCATCATCCAGGCCCAGTTGCGACAGCGAATCCATGATGAAGCCGGTGGACGGGGTCAACAGCGCCAACGCCAGCAGGGCCGCCGCCTGCCATGGCAGGCCGGCGTAATGCCAGGCCAGCCACGCCACCCCGGCCAGGGTGGCGCTGCGGATCAGCAGGTGCGCCAACAGCGGCCACATGCCCTTGCGCAGGTCGGCCAGATCCACTTCCAGGCCGGCGAACAGGAACAGCGAGGAAATCCCCAAGGTGGCCAGCAGGCCGACCACCGGATCATGCGAACTGTCGCCCAGCCACAGCATCGCGCCGATGCCGAACACCAGGCAGGTCAGCGGCGCGGGAAGGCTGAAGCGCTGCAACGCGCGCGGGATGACCAGCAACGCGAAGATCAGCAGCAGATAGATCAGTTCCTTGCTCATGTCACCTGTTTCCTCTGGACCGGTTGTGCAAAGGCGACACCGGCCAGTCTGCACCAACGGCTATCCGTCAACGCAACCGGGCACTGGCAAGCTCCCCCACGCCGCGCAGGATGCCATTGCGGCCGTCATCGTCCAGTGCAGAACCCTGCAGGTAGCTCACCAGCAGCCACGGCGTCCCGCCGTGCAGGGGCCACAACACCGCGATGTCATTGGTGGTGTCACGGCCATTGCTGCCGGTCTTGTCACCTACCCGCCAGCCCTGTGGCAGGCCGGCGCGCAGGCGCGCATCGCCGGTCTGGTTGTCGATCAGCCAATCGGCCAGCTGCTGGCGCGCGGCCGGGCCCAGCACATCGCCGAGCACGAAGCGCTGCAGGTTGCCGGCCATTGCCGCCGGGCTGGTGGTATCGCGCGGATCGCCCTCGGCATAGCGGTTGAGTTCGGGCTCGTTGCGCGCACTCACGGTGATGCGGTCGCCGTGCGCGCGCAGGAAGGCAGTGAGCCCTTCGGGCCCACCGAGCAGCGGCAACAACAGGTTGGCGGCGGTGTTGTCGCTGACGATCATCGTGGCCCGGCACAGGTCGCGCACGGTCATGTCCTTGCCCACGTGGCGCTCGCTGAAGGGCGAGTTCTGCAGGATGTCGCCCGGCTGCACCGGCACGCGCTGGTCCAGCGACAGCTGGCCGGCCTCGGCGCGCTGCAGGATGGCGGCTGCCAGCGGCAACTTGACGGTGCTGCACATCGGGAAGCGCTCATCCATGCGGTGGCCATGGCGCTCGCCGGTCGCAGGGTTCCACAGGCAGACACCCAGACGGCCACCGCTGCGCTGCTCCAGCGCGGCAAAGTCGGCATTGCTGACCACGCTGCCGGGCGCTGGCGGCGCGGCGTTGCGGGCCCGCGCCGTCGGCAACAAGGCCGTGGCCAGGGCGGCGGAACCGAGGGCGAGAAACTGGCGGCGGGCAAGCATGGCGACTCTCCAGAAAGATGGTGGCGCCGATCTTGCCGACCACGACGGGCCCGGACCAACGCAAAGAATCAGCGGGACCCATTAGTTTTTCTTGCGCCTGAAGCCGCAATTTCCGCCCGATAAGGGAAATAATGCCGGTGACCATCAACTTTCATCATGACTGCGCATGATCCGCCCGCAACTGCCGCTCAATGCCCTGCGCGCCTTCGAGGCCGCAGCCCGGCACCTGAACTTCACCCGCGCGGCGCTGGAACTGTGTGTCAGCCAGGCTGCGCTGAGCCACCAGATCCGCGGCCTGGAGGACCGCCTGCAGGTCAGCCTGTTCCACCGGCTGCCGCGCGGTGTTGCCCTCACCGATGAAGGCGCGGCGCTGTACCCGGTGCTGACCGAGAGTTTCGACCGCATGGCGATCGCGCTGGACCGCTTCACCGGCGGCCGCTTCCGCGAGGTGCTGACGGTGGGCGTGGTCGGCACCTTTGCCACCGGCTGGCTGTTGCCGCGCCTGCCCGGTTTCGAGGCCGCCCATCCGGATATCGAGTTGCGCGTGCAGACCCATAACAACCGCATCGACCTGGCAGGCGAAGGCCTGGATCTGGCCATCCGTTTCGGTGATGGCGACTGGCAGGGCCAGCATTGCACCGCCATCGTCGATACCTTGTTCGCACCGCTGTGTGCACCGGCCGTGGCGCGCAAGCTGCGGCAGCCGCGTGATCTTGGCAACGTGCCGTTGCTGCGCTCCTACCGCAATGACGAGTGGCCCCGCTGGCTGCAACTGGCCGGGGTCAACGGCGTGGAAGCGCGCGGTGCGGTGTTTGATTCCTCGCTGACCCTGGCCAGCGCGGCGGCAACCGGTGCCGGAGTGGCATTGTTGCCGCTGCGCATGTTCGAGCAGGACCTGGCCGAAGGGCGGCTGCTGCAGCCGTTCGCGCCGACCCTGTCACTGGGCCGCTATTGGCTGACGCGGCTGCGCTCGCGGCAGGAGCGCGAACCGCTGCGGAGGTTCCGCCTGTGGTTGCTGGCGCAGGAAGGATTGGACCTGTAGTGCCGAGCCATGCTCGGCAAGCGCACCACCTGTAGTGCCGAGCCATGCTCGGCAAGGGGCATCACCGATAAAACCCCAGCCGAGCATGGCTCGGCGCTACAGTGGCATCACTGCACGGCTTGGGCCGCGCCTGCGACGCTCAGTCCTCCAGCATTTCCATCCACGCTGCCTCGGCCTGCTCCAACTGCTGCGCCAGCACTTCACGTTCGCTGCCCAGCTTGGCCATTTTGGCCGCGTCGGCGTAGTTGGCCGAATCCGCCAGTTGCGCGTCCACCGCCGCCAGCGATGCACCCAGCTGTTCGACCTTCTTCTCGGCCGCCTCCAGCTTGTGCGGGTTCACCGGCTTCTTGTTCGATGCCGGCTTGGCCGGGGCCACCTGCGCCACCGGTGCGGGTGCCGGCTTTTCCTGGCGGTCGCTCTTGTTGCGTGAGCCCTGCGCGCTGGCGCGGGTACGCAGCCACTGCGCGTACTCGTCCAGGTCACCGGCAAACGGCTCAACGACGCCGTCGGCCACGCGCCAGAACGTGTCGCAGACCAGGCCGATCAGGTGGCGATCATGCGACACCATCACGATGGCGCCTTCAAACAAGGCCAGCGCTTCGGCCAGCGCTTCGCGCATTTCCAGGTCAAGGTGGTTGGTCGGTTCGTCGAGCAGCAGCACATTGGGCTGCTGCCAGGCGATCAGCGCCAGCGCCAGACGCGCACGCTCGCCACCGGAGAAACCATCCACGGTCTCGAACGCACGGTCGCCCGGGAAATTCCACTTGCCGAGGAAATCGCGGAACGACTGGTTGACGCCGTCCGGCGAGATCTCACGGAAGTGATCCATCGGCGTCATGCCAGCATGCAGCGACTCCACCGTGTGCTGGGCGAAGTAACCGATCTGCAGGTCCGGGTGGGCCATGCGGTCGCCGCCGAGCAGGGGCAGATCGCCCACCAGCGATTTCACCAGCGTGGTTTTACCGGCACCGTTGGGGCCGAGCAGGCCGACGCGCTGGCCGGCTTCCAGGCCGAAGCCGACGTTGTCCAGGATCACTGCATCCGGGCCGTAGCCGGCGGTGACGTCATTGAGGCGGATCAGCGAGAACGGCAGCTTGGCCGGCGGCGAGAACTCGATGCGGAACTCGCGCTCGGCGCGCACCGCTTCGGTGCCGGCCATCTTGGCCAGGCGCTTCATCCGGCTCTGCGCCTGGGT
>PJUF01000207.1_pt1 | contig 50678 bp, 44 predicted proteins | sample 1512191 | NCBI WGS metagenome assembly PJUF01 (sample SAMN08177673, study PRJNA422409) | Feces metagenome, whole genome shotgun sequencing project. | isolation source: Chicken feces (3) enriched on wood chips | host: Gallus gallus | place: USA: Madison | collected 2015-01-15 | reverse complement strand
TGTCAAAGAGCTGACCCATCGCCGTCACCGGCTGATACGTCGGGCGGAAGCACAGCTTCCTATATTCCTTCAGGGAACAAGACTTCGCTTCCGGTTACCCGGCAGCATATCTGCCCTTTCAGATTTTGCCGATCAGTGGGAAGCGCCAGGGCGTCTCGCGTCGTCGACAAGCGGGGTTATATGGGAGGGTGTTTTCCCCGTCAACACCTCTCATGAAAGAAAGATGACATTTTCTCACTCCGGGATGGAACCATTGTGCATAAGTGGATTAAGGCACCAGGATTTGTAGGGGTGAGCGGGTCAAAACTCGTTTTGCGAACAGACCTCTGCAACCCACAGACGAGTGTCCTGGCCCGGCTCTTCCCCCAGCATGTGGCATTCGCCGCCCGGCACGCAGAGTTGCCAGGGACTGGTTGTCATGCCCGATGCAGCCAGCACCAGTTCGGGCAGCGGCGGGATTGCAGGCTTGTAGCGCCACCGTCCCGCTTCAAGCCTGGCATCGGGAGGCACGGCAATACCGGCTCCCGAACCTTGGACACTGGCCTCGACCAGGTGAAGCGCCCCCTGCCCCACCACCCAGTGCTCACGCCACTCCGTCCGTTCTACCGAATGCGTCCAGCTCAAGGTGAAGCTCGATGCGGCGAGGGAGACGATGGCGCCGGCTGTGGCGATACAGAGCATCATGCCGCCGGCATCAGCGGCCGCGGCCGCATGCGCCACCATTGCTGACCGATAAAGAGCACCGCCAGGGCAAAGCCGATTTCGTCTGTGATCGGAAGGGCCAGCATAAGAAGGATGCTGATCGCAAAAGCGACGAGACGTTCGAGCCAATTGGCCGGACCGAACAGATAGCCGACGACTGCGACGCCGAGCAGGCCGATGGCCAGCACGGTCTTGAAGACGATGTAGGCGACCTCCAGCGGATAGCCGAACTGCGCGGCGATCGCACCACCGTCCTGAAGCATGAGCGAAGGGGTGTAGACCGCCATGAAGGGCACGATGAACCCCGCCGCTGCCAGCTTGGTGGCCTGAATGGAGATCTTGAGCCCGGAGGTCTTGGCCATGGGTGCCGCGGCAAAGCAGGCCAGCGCCACGGGTGGGGTCAGGTCTGCCATGATGCCGAAATAGAAGACGAACATGTGGCTGACCAGCAGCGGCACGCCCAGTTCCAGCAGAGCCGGGCCCGCAAGCGAGGAGGTGATGATGTAGTTGGGGATGGTGGGAATACCCATGCCCAGGACGAGGCAGGTGAGCATGGTCAGGACCAGCGAGAGGAACAGGTTGTTCTCGCCGATGGCAATGATGGCCCCGATGAAGGTAGAGGCGATGCCGGTAAGGGTCAGCGTGCCGATGACGATGCCGACAATGGCGCAGGCAATGCCGACCGGCAACGCATTACGGGCGCCTTCGGCAAGCGAGTCCCGGACGATGGCGAGGGTCTCGCGGCCGCCATTGACGAAAATGCAGGCGAGGACCAGGACGCCGATGACGGCCAGGAGCAGATTGACGCCAAAGCGCAGGAACGCCGCAGAGGCGAGGCCGAGCGCGATCCAGAACACATAGCGGAAGGCGCGCGGGCCGATGGCTGCGGCAAGCGGCGTCCCCAGGATCAACACGACAACCAGGGCGAGGCCCATGGTGCCGGCGAAGATCGGCGTATAGCCGGCAAACAGGAGATAGACGAGCGCTGCCAGCGGCAGGATCAGCGGCCAGTGATCGCGCACGGCATGCCAGGGATTTGGCAGTTCGGACTTGTCCATGCCTCGAAGGCCTGCCTTGCCCGATTCCAGATGCACGACCCAGAAGCAGGTAGCGAAATAAAGCATGGCCGGGATGAGGGCCGCGATGACGATGGTGCTGTAAGGCACGTCGAGCGTCTCGGCCATGATGAAGGCCACAGCACCCATGATCGGCGGCATGATCTGGCCGCCCATGGAGGATGTGGCCTCGACGCCGCCGGCAAAGGCGGAGCGGAAGCCGAAGCGCTTCATGAGCGGGATGGTGAACTGGCCACTGGCCACGACATTGGCGACGCCGGAGCCGGAAATCGTGCCCATCAGCGCAGAGGACAGGGTGCAGACCTGGGCCGGGCCGCCGCGCCAGCCACCCACGAGGCCAAGGGCGAAATCGTTGAACAGCCGGATCATGCCGGCGCGTTCGAGAAAGGCGGCAAAGACCACGAAGATGAAGATATAGGCGGCCGAGACATAGATGGGCGTGCCGTAAATGCCTTCGGTGCCAAAGCCGAAATGCTCGACGATCTGCGCGAAATCATAGCCGCGATGGACCAGCGGGCCGGGCAGATACTGGCCAAGGAAACAATAGGCGAGGAAGATGCCGGAAATGATCGCCAATGGCAGGCCCATGAGCCGGCGTGCGGCTTCGAAAACAAGCACAACCGCGAGCGCGCCGACCGCGAGATCCATGGGCGTGAGAAAACTGCTGCGCCGCAGAAGGTCGGCATAAAAGACCCAATTGTAGATGCCCGTGCCGAAGCCGAGAATTGCCAGTGTCCAGAAGAAGATGCGGCCAGGCAGCGTCTTGGCCACAAGATTGCCGACAAGGCCGAAGGCGAGCAGCAGCAGGAAGCCAACATGCATGGCGCGTACGACCTGGCTCGGCAGCGTGCCATAGGCCGCGGTCCAGAGCTGGAACAGGGCAAAGGCGATGGCGATGCCGAAGGCGACGCGGCCCATGATTCCCGTGCCGAAGCCGGGCGGCAGGCCCTCGACGGCTTCCTCGACGGATTGCGGTTGCGGCGCCATGGCCGCGGCTGCGGTGTTCATCGAGTATCCTCCCCAGAACTCGTCAGATGAATGGGATTGGCAGCAAAGCGCGCTGCCGCCTCACGCGCTCCCCGCCCCGTGAAGGCGCGGAAGGCGCGAGGCGTGCGTGCGCGGCTACTGCAGCAGGCCCGCTTCGCGGTAGTAGCGTTCGGCACCCGGATGGAGCGGAATGCTGAGCCCTTCGACCGCCTTGGCCGGATCGATGTCGCCGGCCGCCGCATGCGAGGACTTCAGCCGGTCGAGATTTTCGAACATCAGCTTGGTCATCTGGTAGGCGGTTTCTTCGCTGACGCCCGCATGGGTGACGAGGATATTGCCGATGGCTGCAGTCGAGACGTCCTCGTCCTGACCATCATAGGTGCCGGCGGGAATGACCGAGGCCACATAGGGGGCGCCGATGCTGTCCACGACGTCGGCGGGGATGGCCACGATATTGATGTCCATGGTGGCCGAGAGGTCCTTGATGAAGGCGACGCCAAGGCCGGAGGACTGCAGGGTCGAATCGAGCTGGCGGTTCTTGATCAGTTCGGCACTTTCCGCATAGGGCAGGTATTCGACCTTGCCCATGTCGTCATAGCTCATGCCGGCTGCACCGAAGATGGCGCGGGCGTTGAGTTCGGTGCCCGAGGCCGGCGCACCCACGGAGATGGAGCGGCCCTTGAGCTCTTCGAGCGTCGTGATCCCACTTTCGGCGCTGGCAACGATCTGGACGTAGTTGGGATAGATGGCAGCGATGGCGCGCAGCTCGGTCAGCGGCGCCGGGAAGCCGGCTTCCTGGACGCCGTCCCAGCCGGCCTTGACCGAGTCACCCAAAGCAAAGGCCAGTTCGCCCTTGCCCTGCTGCAGCAGATTGAGATTTTCCACCGAGGCCTTGGTGGCCTGCACCTGGGTGCGGGCGCCGTCGATATTTTCGGCATAGATTTCTGACAGCGCGACACCGAGGGGATAATAGACCCCGGAGGTACCACCGGTCAGGATGTTGATGAATTCCTGGGCGTTGGCGGCGGCAGTGCCACCTGCCGCCAGGACGGCACCAGAGAGCAGACCCGCGACACGGCGGGCGAGAAGGCTGGACATGCGAAAGTTCCTCCCAATGCATGTTTTATGTCGGGTTCCGACGCCTCCTTGCGGCGGAACGCTTCATGCATTGCAATGGCCGTGCCAAAACGCACAGCCTCGGGAAAATCAGCATATTCCTGTGATCTCAGCTTTGGGCCGAGGCGGATTTCCGCCAGGCAAGCCCACAGGCAGGCGGAAATCCGCTCCGCTAGAGGCTGCCGTCGGATTCGGCCCGCAGGCCATAGCGGGCGATTTTCTCGTTGAGGGTGCGCCGTGCCAGGCCCAGCCTGTCGGCCGCTGCGGCAGTGGAGCCCCCGGCCTCGCGCAGTGTAGCGCTTATGAGCTTGGCTTCGAAGGCAGCAACCTGGTCGGCAAGCGTTCCGACCTGGCTCATTGCGCTGTCCTCCGCCCGCACATGCCGGCCGAGGCCAAGCACGGCGCGCTCTGCCACCGCCTTGAATTCGCGCACATTGCCGGGCCAGTCCGACGAAGCCAGTGCAGACGGCAGGTCAAGGGCCGCCACGGGCGGGAGCCCGAAACGCTGCGCGGCGCGTCCGGCAAAGAGATTGAAGAGCAGCGCGACATCTTCGCGCCGGTCGCGAAGCGGCGGCACGGCAAGCTCGACAGTGGACAGGCGGAAATAAAGGTCGGGCCGGAAGCGGCCGGCTTCGCTTTCCTGGCGCAGATCGAGCTTGCTGGCGGCAATGAAACGGACGTCGATGGGCCGCGCACCGTTGCTGCCCAGTGGTTCGACTACCCGTTCCTGGATGGCGCGCAACACCTTGGCTTGCAGGGAAAGCGGCATGGACTCGATCTCGTCGAGGAAGACCGTGCCACCCTTGGCGAATTCGAGCTTGCCGATGCGCTCACCCGAGGCCCCGGTGAAGGCGCCGCGGGCATGGCCGAACATCTCGCTTTCAAAGACGGTTTCAGGAATGGCAGCGCAGTTGATGGCGACGAACTGACCACGGGAGCGGCCGCCAAAATCGTGCAACGCCCGGGCGATCACCTCCTTGCCTGTGCCTGTTTCCCCGGTCACCAGCAGGTCGACATCGATGTCGGCCAGATGCAGGATCGATTTGCGCAGACTGGTCATGGACGGGGAAAGACCGACCAGACGGTCCTCGAGTTCACCGCTCCCGGCCACGTGGCGCAGGCGATGGAGTTCGCGACCAAGCCGGCGGCGCTCGACTGCCCTGTCCAGCACGGCAACCAGCAGTTCGGCATCGTAGGGTTTTTCGATGAAGTCGTGGGCGCCGGCACGCATGGCGCCGACTGCAAGGGGTACATCGCCGTGCCCGGTGAGAAGGACCACCGGCAGGTCCGGCGCGCATGCCTGGAAGTGACGCAGGACGTCGATGCCGGTCAGGGCCGGCATGCGCACATCACTGACGACGCAGTCGATTTCAGAGGGTTCGACCTGCGACAAGGCCCGGTCAGGTTCGGTGAAGCTGGTAACGGCAAAACCGGACACGCCGAGCCAGTCCTCTGCGGCGGCACAGAGCTCCGCCTCGTCGTCGATGAAAAGGACCCTGCCCCGATTCATGCCCGCTCCAAGACCGACGCCTGAGCAATGACGCGATAAACGGGCAGGGTGACGCGCGCCAGCGTGCCGCCATCGGCGCCCGCCTCAAAGCGCAAGCCGCCTCCGAATTCCTCGAGCAGGGTGCGGGAAATCGAAAGACCAAGCCCCAGACTCTCGCCCTTGGTCTTGGTGGTGAAGAATGGCTCGAAGAGGCGCTCGCGCACCGTGTCGGGAATGCCCGCCCCGGAATCGGCGATATCGACCACCACCGTTCCGTCGGTGCCGCCATGGGCAATCAGCCGCACGGCGGAATTGCCGGCGGCCGCGCTCGCCTCGATGCCATTGAGGATGAGGTTGATGAAAACCTGTTCGAGGCGCACCGCATTGCCAGATACGGGGGGCAGGCCCGGCTCCCATGCCGCAGTAACCACCACGCCTGCATCGCGAGCCTGCGGGGCAAGGATGTCCATGGCCGCCTCGAGCACGCCGGGCAAGTGAACGGCCTCGGGCGGACCTGGATCGCGACGCGAGGAGAAGCTGCGCAGGTGCTTGATGGTGCGCTGCATGCGCTTGAGCAGATTGCGGGCATTGTCGAGAATGCGGTTGACCTCGGAGGTCGCCCCGCGCTGGGCATGCATATCGGCCGCGGCCAGCGTGTTGTCGAGCGCCGAGAGGGGCTGGCTGACTTCATGTACTATGGCTGCAGACATGCGCCCGAGCGCGGCGAGCTTTGCGGCATGGATGAGATTTTCCTGCGTGGCCCGCAATTCTGCCTCGGCCCGGCGGCGCTCCTCGACCTCGTGGGCCAGCGCGCGCGTGCGTTCGGCGACGCGGTGCTCGAGCACGGCGTTCTGGTCGAGCTTGAACCGAACGATCTGCCGACGTTGGTTGAAGACGAGACCGGCGCCCATGGCAAGAAGTGCCGCGAGAGCCGCCAACCCACCCACAAGACGCGCCTCGCGTTCGATGGGTTCGAGCGGGAGCGCGGAGAGCAATTGCCAGCCGTCCGGCTCGATGGCGCGGCGGCCCAGGAGATGGTTTTCGCCGTCCCCAACGATGAGCCGGTCGGCCGATGCCTCACCGGGTGACAGGGGTTGCGTCCCGGCCAGGTCGACGCCGTCGTAACGCCGCTGCAGCTCGAGCCGGGCAATCGTATCGTCGTCCAAGGTGACCAGCGGCCGGTATCGCCAGCGGGGATCGCCCGAAAGGAACACCACGCCCTCGCGATCGGCAACGGCGCTCATCTCTGCTGCAGCGGCCCAGGTGCGCGCCAGCGGCACCATATCCACCTTGGCGACGACGACGCCAATGGTCCGGCCACCGCTCTCGATACGGCTTGACAGGAAGTAGCCGGGTTTTCCGGTGGTCACGCCGACGGCATAGAAGCGGCCAGAGCCAGTGGCCATGGCGTCGGTGAAATAGGGACGGAAGGCGTAGTTGTGTCCGACGAAGCTCCCCGGCTCGTTCCAATTGCTGGCTGCCAGCGTTTCGCCTTGGGGATCGAGGACATAGAGTTCGTCGACACCCGACATAGCCCGCACCGTCTTGAGATAGGCATTGGCGGCGTCGATGGTCTGCGGGATCGGAAGCTGCAGCAGCGCGACGATGCGCTCGTCCTTGCCGATGACGCCGGGCAGATAGCGGAAGCGTTCGATTTCACTTTCCACCGAGCGCAGGTTGAGTGTCAGCCGGTCCTGCACCTGGCGCTCGACATCGGCCAGCCCGCGCAGATAGGCCAGGCGCCATGCCCCCAGGGCCAGGCAGCACACAATCGCCAAGGTCAAGACCGCCATCCAGGCATGGCGGCGCCGGATCATCACTGGCACGCTTCGGCGGCCCTCCCGCGGCATCCGGTTCGTCCGGTTGTCCGCACATGCAGGTTGAGGCAGTTCCGTCCGGCATGCAACCGGGGAAAAGGAGGTTCCGCCCTCGATCCGATCGCTTTGCCCCAAGTGCCGATCATCGCGAGGACAGGACCGGGCGATCCGCTTCGCGCAGGGCAATGACGTCGGGAACAGTCAGGGTGTCGTCAAGCGGTGGCGTTACATTGAAGTGGTGATAGACAAGGCGATGGTCGATCGGATCTTCATTCTTCGAAGATGTGGCCCTCTTTGGCGGCACGCCGGTGGGAGCGTATGCGCCGGCCCCTGCGGCCAGGGTGCTAGCAGCAAACACTGATCCCGGCATCGCGGCCGTGTCGGGCTGCTCCGTCTGCACTTTCTGGCCCGTCGCCGTCGCGCTGTGCGGGCTCTTGAACCAGTGGTATGGGCGGCTGGCAAATTCGTGCATGGCACGCAGCGTGGCGAGGGCGACGAGAAGCCAGTAGACCGGAACCAGGACCTGCCAGGGCCAAAGCCGTCGCTGCCCGGTGCGCGAAAGGCCGACGAGATTGGTGGCCACTGCACAGACATGGCCGACGACAAGGACGATGATGCAGGCAATCGGCCAGGGCTCGGCGAGCGGCCAGGCTAGCGTTCCGGTCATGCCATGCAGAAACAGCACGACGAAAAAACCGGCGTGAAGCAAGGGGGCCAGCAGCATGCCCATCAGCACGACCTGAAACATGATGGTGCCCCACCATCCGAGATCGCGGATCAGGTCTGGCAGGTGGCGGTTATGGACGACATAGGTCTGCATCCAACCCTTCATCCAGCGCGTGCGCTGACCCATCCACGGCGCATAGCGGGTTGGGGCGGCCTCGATCGTGCAGGAAACGCTGGTCGCGCAGGGCAACTTGCGGCGCGCCAGGCGCACGCCCAGATCGGCATCCTCGGTCACGTTGAACGCATCCCAGCCCCCAAGTGTCCTGAGGGTAGAGGTGCGGAAATGATTGGACGTGCCTCCAAGCGGCATGACCAGACCCCACCGCGCAAGGGCCGGCAGCAGGACGGCGAAAAGCCCGGCATACTCGCCTGCAAACAGGGATGGAAGAAGTCGGGTGCCGCCATTGTCGATGAGGAGGCGCGCCTGGATGCAGGCCAAGTCGGGCTGGCGCTCGAAGGCCTTGGCGATCCGCAGCAACTGATCCGGAGCCGGACGATCCTCCGCGTCATAGACGACCAGCAGGTCGCCGCGACAAAGAGGCAAGGCGAATGCCAGGGCCTTGGGCTTTGTGCGTGGCTGCACATCGGGCACGACAAGAAGGGAAAACCGCGGGTCGTCGAGATGCCGCCGCACGGCCTGAACCGTCCCCGGCGAGGCTGCCTCGACAACAAAGACGATTTCGAGCTTTTCAGCAGGATAGTCGAGGCGGCCCAATGCCTGCGCCAGCTGGTCAACCATGTTGGCCTCGTCGCGCAAGGGTACGAGCACCGAGTAGGAAGGCAGTTCCGAGCGATCCAGGTCCGGGTCGAGTGGAGGTTCCGATGGCACCGGCATGCAGAGCGCCGCAAGCCGGAGGATGGTGGGGATCAGCACAAGCAGCAGCCACACGGGCACCAATATGCCGTGACCGATCAGCGGGGCGGCGAGCAGCAAGAGTGCCAGCCCGCCGAGAAACACCACGAAGGCATGTCGTATCAGCGCCGTCAGTTCCAGTTGCGCCGCCGCGCGCGGCCAATGGCGCGCCATGTTCTGTCGTGCACCATCGACCAGAACCGGACTGACCTGCTCGACCAGGAAGTCGCGCAGGGCCGGCGGGGGCACGAGGCATACGTCGCGCACTGTCTCCTGCCGCCTGCGACGCATGCGGGCCAGCTGCAGAATGCCGAAAAAATCGGGGGCAGCAAACGCGACTTCGCGGCCGAGAAGCTTGAGCCGAAAGAGCCTTACTCGGGCAAGATTTTCGAGCCGTCCTGGGTCTTCCGCCGGTTCGGCAATCCGGGGCACGACGTCGAAATAGGTCAGTCCGGCCCATGCCGCTGCCCGTCGCATGACTTCGGCATGCGAAATGCCCAGGCGCGTCGCACACCAGTAGATGGGATCGGCTTCTGAGAGCAGAGCCTCGTCCAGTGCCGCTTGCGGCCCACCGGGATAGTCAACTTCGCCAAGCAATGCCTGCATCAGGCCGATGGCATCGGACATGGTCCACCCTTCACCAAAGCGCGGGAATGGCTCCTGCGGGTTGCGACCACGGGGCGCCCACCTTCAGCAAAGAGTGTCGCATGCCGGTATGGCGGCGAACATTGTCCAGTGCCGCCTCAGAGACTTCAATCCAGGCGGCAAGGGTGGGCTTGCCCTCAATCATCTCTGGCGCACCAAGTGGCGTGATCCGCCAGCCAACGGCGGTGCCATGCTCGAGCATATAGATCGAGGATACAAAGGTGATGTAGCTCAGTCCCTGGGACAGGGCATATTCCATCACCGCGCAGAAAAGGGCTGCAGACTCGGGCGCGCGCCGCCGACCTTCGCGTCGATCCGGACAAACGTAGAAACGTGTCCAATCGGCCCCTAGCGAAGGGTGGGCGGGGAGTGATCCTTGCACTAACCCGTTGAAGACTGTCTGCAGCAAGTTCGGCCGATCGAGCGGCGTGATGCGCGAACCGCCCATCAGCCTCCCATCGGGATCGGTCAGCAGAAGATGGGTCGCGTCGTCATTGTCGAAAGCATCGACTTCACGTCCGTCAGGCCGCCGCAGGGCGTCCCAACCTTCCATCTCAACGAAAACCTGGTGTCGCAGCCGGAAATTCTGCTCGAGCAGCTCACGGCTGTGCCGATCCGCTGGATTGCGGACGATGTGCATTTTCATCGTTTGCCCCCCGGCGCTCACGGCCCCGACGCGGCACATTAGGCATGCCGGGCAGACAAAACGATATTGGTAAAAATCCCAAGGGATGGAAATTTTTCGAGTGCTATAGGGCAATAAGCTTGTGCCGTATCGCCTCGACTACCGTATGCAGGCGATTATTCGTGCCCAGTCGCTTCTGCGCATTTTCGCAATGCTGGTTGATGGTGCGCGGTGTGAGTCCGGTAATGTCGGCGATCTCGGCGGCCGTCTTGCCGGTGGCCGCCCATTTGAGGACTTCGGCTTCGCGCGGGGTTATACTGCGGCGGGCCTGGAGCGGCTGGGCAGGCCCATTGAGGTAACGCAAGCGGCCATGGGCATAAAGCGCAAGCATATGCAGTTCGAGCCGGCGCTTGTCGTCAAGATGCCCGGTCCTGCCCACCAGGGAGACGACGCCCTGCATGCCGCCCTCCATGTGCACAGGAACGCAAAGACCCTGATCCATGCCGAAGTCCCGCGCTTCCTCCATGACCTGGCGCGCGCCCGCATCCAGCTCCGGATCATAGGGCGCCTCGGACCAGTCAAAGGGCAGCGTGGTTGAGAAGCAGTGCCGCGCAACCGGGTCCAGATGGACATAGCCACGGCCGGTATACCGATCGTACCACTCGTCATCCCAACCCGAAAGAAGCACGAAGGGACGGACATCAACCCCCGGATCCGGCAGCCCGGACACGATGAACCGCTCGAACCCGTAGTCCCCAATCGCCCGGTACATCGTATCGAGAATGGCCTTGGCGCTGGTTTGGCGCTGAACAGTCTCGATCGTCGACATCAAGTCGGCATTCATCCCGGCAAATCCCCCATCGGCCGATAGAATCCGTCCGAACTCTGAGCCAGTTCTGCAAGGAAGGCAAGTTTTGCAAGACCGGCACCCTTGGTTGGGCGCTGGTTTTGCGGGGGAGGACTTGGACTTTAGTGAAACTGATGGGGATTGAACCGATAGGCCGTCGAACAGAACTCGCAGACGACTTCGATCTCGCCATCGACGGCCATGTCCTGCCGCTCTTCTTCGGAGAAACTGTTGGCCAGCATGTCCTCGATGCGATCAGCCGAGCAGGTACAGCGCTCTTCAAGGTCCTGTGGCGGGAAAACGCGCACACCGGTTTCGTGATAAAGGCGGAACATCAGCCGCTCCGGCGACAGGTCGGGGTCAGTCAGCTCCAGATCGCCCACCGTGCCAAGCAGCGCCTTGGCCTCCGCCCAGCCGTCGGCCTCGACGAAGTCCGGGTCGGCAGATGCGGGATTGTCGAAATTACCGTCACCGGGCAAATCGGCCATGACCGACATGCCGTTGGCCGGCAGGTGCTGGATCAGCATGCCGCCAGCCCGCCAGCGTGGGCGGTGGTCACCGCGGGTGGTCATCTGCGCTACGGCAAGCCGAACCTGGGTCGGGATCTGCTCGGACTGCATGAAATAGGTATGGGCAACCTGTTCGAGCGAATTGCCATCCAGCGCGACAATGCCCTGGTACCGCTCGGTATGCGGGCCCTGGTCGATGGTCATGGCCAGGTGCCCCTTGCCAAGCAGATCGGCTGGGCTGGTCTTGCCGGCCTCGGCGGCCTTGACCAGCGCCTCGCGATCAAAGCGGGCGTATCCACGCATGCCGTCGGGCGCATCGAAATCGACCACGATCAGATTGACCGGACCGTCGGTCTGGGTCTGCATGATGAAGCGTCCCTCGAACTTCAGCGACGAGCCGACGAGCGAGGCCAGCACCACCGCTTCCCCGAGCAGGCGCGCGACGGGCAGCGGATAGTCGTGACGGGAGAGAATAGTGTCGAGCGCCGTGCCCAGCCGCACGACACGGCCGCGGGTATCGAGCTTTTCGAGAGTAAAGGGCACCACGGCGTCGTCGCCGGTCTCGGGACGATCGAGGCCAAGGCTCGCGAGCAGGCTTTCAGTCATGGTCTGTTCCGTGGTCATTCGCTTACTGTCTTTCTCAAGGCTACGCCCTGGGAGCTCAACGCGCCACCTCTAGCACAACAGCCCGCCCTTGCCGTCCCGCGAGGGACCGGCCGGGCGGGCCATGCAAACGAGCAGGCGGGGCTAGTTGGTTGCGACCCCGAAGGCCCAGCACAAAATGGCTTTCTGGGCATGAAGGCGGTTTTCGGCCTCGTCGAACACAACCGACTGGGGACCATCGATCACCTCGTCGGTCACCTCGTCGCCCCGATGGGCCGGGAGGCAGTGCATGAACAGGGCGTCCTTGTTCGCCAAGGCCATTAGATTGGTGTTGACCTGATAGTCTTTCAAGACCCGGCGGCGCTCGGCTGCATCGACGTCGCCCATAGACACCCAGGTGTCGGTGATGACGAGGTCGGCGCCTTCTACCGCTTCCCTGGGGTCTTCGATGAGCTTGACCCAGTCCCCTGCCCGCTTGATGTCCTGCATCAGGTCCTTTTCCGGACTGTATTCGTCCGGCACGGCGATGGTCAGCTCGCATTCGAACAGCTCGGCCGCGTTAACCCAGGAATGGAGCACGTTGTTGCTGTCTCCCACCCAGGCAACCTTGGCGCCCTTGATGCTGCCGCGGTGCTCCTCGAAGGTCATGAGATCGGCCATGATCTGGCAGGGATGGGCGCGGCGGGTCAGTCCGTTGATAACGGGCACGGTAGCCGCCTCGGCCAGTTCGAGCAGATCCGCGTGGGAAAGGATGCGGATCATGATGGCATCGACGTAGCGGCTCATGACCTTGGCGGTATCGGCCAGGGTTTCCTCGCGGGAGAGCTGCATCTCCTGGCCGGACAGCATCAGCGTCTGGCCGCCCAGCTGGCGCATGCCGACATCAAAGCTGACGCGGGTACGGGTCGACTGGCGCTCGAAGATCATGGCCAGCACCTTGTCCTTGAGCAGCTGTGGCCGGTCGCCATCCTTGAGGCGCGCCTTGAGCGCATTGGCCTGGTCGAGCATGCCGCGCAGTTCGACATGGGAGAAATCGTCGATGGAGAGAAAATGATTGGGGGTGCCGGTCGCGGTCATGGGCCGGGTTCCTTTGTGACGCAATCTATTGGTGTAGCCATTCGAGCTCAGCGCTCGAGGCCGTCTGCCTCAAACCGCTCCTGAGCGATTTGCCCTAACGGGACGGCGCGAAGGGCGGAGGGAACAGGCCGCTTCGGCGCCGCCCGAAATGATAGAAGGTCAGCATGTCATTCAGCTCGCCGCAGCCGTCGAGGCGGTTTCAGCCTCGATGGCATCGAAGGCGGCGCCGATCTTGTCCATGGCTTCCTCGATATCGGCTTCGCTGACGATGAGCGGAGGCAAGAGGCGCAGGACGTTGTCGCCGGCACCGATGACCAGCAGCTGGTGATCGTCGCGCAGGCGGGCCACGAAATCGCGCACCGGCGGGGCGATCTTGATGCCGGCAAGCAGGCCCTTGCCGCGCAGCTCGAGCACATAATCGGGATATTTCTGCGCCAGCTGCTGCAGGTGCCAGGCGAGGCGCTGGCCCATCTGGGCGACGTGGTCGAGAAAGCCAGGCGCCTGGATGCGATCGAGTACGGCGTTGCCCATGGCGCAACCGAGCGGATTGCCACCATAGGTGGAGCCGTGCGTACCCGGGACCATGGAGGCCGCAGCCGCCTCGGTGGCAAGGCAAGCGCCGAGCGGGAAGCCGCCGCCGATGGCCTTGGCCACCGCAACGATATCGGGCGTGATGCCGGCCCATTCGAAGGCGAAAAAGCGTCCGGTACGGCCAAAGCCGCACTGCACTTCGTCGAGAATGAGGAGCAGGCCGTTCTCATCGCAGATCTGGCGCAAGCCCTGCATGAACTCGCTGCTCATGGCCGTGACGCCACCCTCGCCTTGCACCGGCTCGATGAGAATGGCGCAGGTCTGCGGACCGACCAGCGCCCGGACGGCCTCAAGATCGCCCGGAGCGGTATGCTTGAAGCCGGGCATGGGGGGACCGAAGCCTTCGAGATAGCTCGGATTGCCGCCGGCAGCGATGGTCGCCATGGTGCGACCATGGAAAGAGCCGCTGAAGGCAATTACCTCGTAGCGGTCAGGCTCGCCCTTGGCGAAGAAATAGTGACGCGCAGTCTTGATCGCGCATTCGAGCGCCTCGGCGCCCGAATTGGTGAAGAACACCTTGTCGGCGAAGGTGGTATCCACCAGTCGCTGGCCCAGCCGCTCCTGCTCGGGAATGGTGAATACGTTGGACGTATGCCAGACCTTTTCCGCCGCGGCCTTGAGCGCGGAGACCAGATGCGGATCGCCATGCCCCAGGGCATTGACGGCAATGCCGGAATGGAAATCGAGATAGTCTCGGCCGTGCTGGTCATACAGGCGCATGCCCTCGCCCCGCTCGAAAGCGAGATCGGACCGGGCATATGTGCCGTAGAGCGCAGACATGGCAGTTTCCTTCAGGTTGACGTCGGCGATGCTGGAAGCGTGGCAAAGCTGCCACACAAATCAAAAACGCGCCCTCTCGGCCGCGCGTGTGAGGCTCAGAATTAGGCGGAAATCGGCTGGCAAGTCAACGAATAACGCCGCAAGTGCCTGATTTGACTCGATGATCGTTAGGGCAATCTTAACCAATGAATAAACGGGGAAAATCGGCCCCGACTCTTGATCCCGATTCCTGCGATGGCGTAGTCTCCGAGCCGTTGGGGACACGATATCTCGTGCGGCGGACCCGCTCAACATACGAACTGTAGAGTCGAAAGGCTGCCAGGCCGTTTTGGCAGCGCAATGAAGGATTCTGTTTTGTCGATGGTTTCAGGAGCGCAATCGATGGGCTGGACTGACGAGCGCGTCGAACTTTTGAAGAAGCTTTGGATGGAAGGGCTCAGCGCCAGCCAGATTGCGGCAGAGCTGGGCGAGGGCGTGACGCGCAATGCCGTGATCGGCAAGGTGCACCGCCTCAAGCTTTCGGCCCGCGCCAAGCCGACCAATACCGCGCCGCGCGCCCGACCGGCAGCTCGTCCGGCTGCACCGCGCCGGGTCACCGGCCAGTCCTCCGGCGCAACGCCGATGAGTGCAAAGCCGCGTGTCTCGATGGCCCGGCCGCAGGTTATGGGCGCCACCGCGCTTGCCGCGAGCCCCGAAATGGAAGCCCAGCTTTATGTGGCGCCGGCAGCAGCCGAGCTCTTCATCCCCGAAGACAAGCGCCTCAATCTGCTGCAGCTCAACGAACACACCTGCAAGTGGCCGATCGGCGACCCGCTGAACAAGGATTTCTACTTCTGCGGTCAGCATAGCCTCGAGACCGGTCCCTATTGCGAATTCCATTCGCGCCGGGCCTATCATCAGATGGACAAGAAGCGCCGCTGAAGCGCTGCATCACTAAAGAACGGGCGCCCGCTGTGGCGCCCTTTTTGTTTTGCCCCTCAAGCGTCGCGGCTAGGGCAGAAGCACATCGACCCGCAGGCCCTCGCCGGGTTTGGACCGAATGGCCATCTGGCCGCGATGACGCTGGATGATATGCTTGACGATTGCGAGGCCCAGGCCCGTGCCCTTCTTCTTGCGGCTGGTCTCGGCATCGATGCGGTAGAAGCGTTCGGTCATGCGCGGAACGTGTTCAGGCTCCACGCCGGGTCCGTGATCAATGACGCTGGCCATATAGCGCAGACCGGGCCGATCGATCTCGGTGAGCTCGACTTCGACGGTCTTGCCGCCGGCACCGTATTTTATGGCATTGTCGATGAGGTTCTCGAAGACCTCATAGAGCTGGCTTCGATCGCCCGCGACCGTCACGGCCATCTCCGGCAGGGTCAACACCACGTCCAGATCGGCCGCCTGAGCCTGGATCTGCAACCCCTCGCGCACTTCGCGCAAGAGGCCGCCAAGTTCCACCGACCCGGTGGGGCGAACATGCTGGTACATCTCGATACGCGACAGGCTCAGGAGATCATCGATCAGCCGGCTCATGCGATCGGCCTGGCTGCGCATGATGCCGAGGAACTTCTCGCGCGCCGCAGCGTCGCGGGCCGCCGGCCCCAGGAGCGTGTCGATGAAGCCGATCAGCGAGGCCAGCGGAGTGCGCAATTCGTGGCTGGCATTGGCGATGAAGTCGGTGCGCAGCGCATCCACCCGCTTGAGCTCGGTCAGGCTCTGGAAGGTCACCAGCATCTGCCGGTTCTCGTCTGCGAACCAGTCACGGTCCGGACGCCGGATAGGCGCGACGACGACACGGTCCCAGGTTTCCGAGGGCACCGTTTCGTGCAACTCGAAACTGCGCGGCTCGCCACTGCGCTGCGAGCTCTCGATGGCCGCCACAAGATCGGGATTGCGCATGACCAGCGTCATGACGCGGCCGACCAGGAGATTGGGATATTGCCGGGCCGCCGCACCATTGCGGTGCAAGACCGCGCCGCGACTGTCGAGCACAAGGCCCGGATCGCCCAGCGCTTCGACGAAAGCGGGCAGCAAGTCGCTGTCGGCCGCGCTTGTGGACGGTCGGGCCGGCACCTCGACGGTATGGGTCACATGCACGACCGGGCGAGGCAAGAGCGCGATCGCCGCCATCACCAGAAGGTAGCCCAGGGCCGCCAACTCGACAGGCAAGCCACCAAGCAGCACAAAAAGCACGAAAAGCGCGGCCAGGCCGGCAAGCAGGAGCTTCTGGCCGGACAGTCGCTGCAAGGCGGTATCCGGGCCGGCGGTCAATCGTGAGCTGCGCAGGTCATCCATTTCGGGAGGTCTAATCAATGCTTTAGGCCCGCCTCTTGCGCGGGAGCCGGGTTCATAGCACGGTCTGTGTGACAGTGGAGAGACAGCGTGACCGATCCCATCGAAGGCTTTGACATAAACGACCCCGAACTGCCCAAGAGCATCAGGAAGGCCGCCTTCACGTCAGGCGGTTTTCCCTACGAGGACAAGCTCGGCGACGACGAGTATGACACGCAGATGTACGCGCTGCAAAAGCAGCTGGTCCTGCATCAGGATCATATGGCTTCGGCCGGCACGCGCACCATCATTCTCTTCGAGGGCCGCGACGCCGCCGGCAAGGGCGGCACAATCGAGCGGTTTCTCGAAAATCTCAATCGCCGCTACAATTTCAGCGTCGCCCTGCCCAAGCCGAGCGACCGCGAAGCCACGCAATGGTACTTTCAGCGCTATGTCGACTGGCTCCCGGCGGCCGGAGAAATGGTGCTGTTCGATCGCTCCTGGTACAATCGGGCCGTGGTCGAACCGGTCATGGGCTTTTGCACGCCCGAGCAGACCGACCATTTTCTCGAAGAGGCGCCCGACTTCGAGAAGCGCCTCACACGCGACGGGATCAAGCTCTTCAAGTTCTGGCTCTCGATCGGCCGGGAGATGCAGATCAAGCGATTTCACGACCGGCGCCACGATCCACTCAAGGGCTGGAAGCTGTCGCCGGTGGACCTCAAGGCGCTGCACAAATGGGACGAGTATTCCGAGGCGCGCGACCGGATGCTCCAGCGCACCGACAGCGAGCATGCGCCCTGGACGGTGATCCGCGCCAATGACAAGAAGCGCCTCCGGCTCAACGCGATCCGCACCGTGCTGCATGCGCTCGACTATGAGGGGAAAGATCCGAGCGAGATCGGCGAGATCGACCGCAAGATCGTCATGAATGCCGAAGAGTTCCGGAAGATCCAGGGAGAGTGAGAGGCGCTCTCGTTTGGCGGAGCCTTATGCGGCTCATCGCCACCACCCGGTCTGGCCGGGTGGTGACTCATTTATCTGCATTGAAGGCCTGATCCGACCCTCGACTAGACGCTGAACGCCCATTCACCCTTGCGCATCACCGGCTCGGTCGTGCCGTCGGCGTGGACGCCGTCGATATCGACCTGGTCGGACCCGATCATCCAGTCGATATGGATGAGGCTCTTGTTGCCGCCCTGCTCGAAAATCTGCTCGGGGGTCAGCGTCTTGCCGCCTTCGAAACAGTCGGCATAGCACTGGCCCATGGCGATGTGGCAGCTGGCATTCTCGTCATAGAGCGTGTTGTAGAAGAGAATGCCGGAGGCCGAGATCGGCGAGGAGTGCGGCACCAGCGCCACTTCGCCCAGGCGCCGCGCGCCCTCGTCGGTATCGAGGACCTTGTTGAAGACGTTCTCGCCCTTTGTGGCCTTGAGTTCGACCATGCGACCGCCTTCGAAGCGCGCCTGGATGTTCTCGATCAGCGTACCATTGTGCGACAGCGGCTTGGTGGCGGCCACCGTGCCTTCGACGCGCAGGCGATGGGGCGTGGTGAACACTTCCTCGGTGGGGATATTGGGATTGCAGGTCACGCCATTCTTGGCTTCCGAGGCACCGCCCTTCCAGCGATGGCCGTCGGCCAGACCGACGGTGAGATCGGTGCCGGGGCCCTTGTACTTGAGCGCGGCGAAGTTCTTGCCATTGAGCCAGGTCCAACGCGCCTTGAGATTGGCATTGTGGGCCTTCCAGGCCGCAATCGGATCGTCCTGGTCGACGCGGCTGGCCTTGAAGATGGCATCGGCAAGCTTGGCCACTGCGACGTCTTCGGGATCGTTGGGGAAGACCAGCTTGGCCCAGTTGGGTGTGGGATAGGAAACGATGTTCCAGTTGATGTCGAAGCCGGTGATCAGCTCCAGCGCCGGCCGGTAGGCGGCGGAATTGGCGCGATTGGCACGGCTCACCTTTTCGGGGTCCTCATTGGCGAGCATCATCGGGTTGTCGCCGGAAATCGCAAGGCGCGCCGCATTGTTCTTGTAGGCTTCCGCCATGCCCGAATAAAGCCAGCCGGCCGCGCGATCGAAGCTCGCATCCTTGGCGTAGCGGAAACGCGCCAGGGTCGCTTCCTCATCGGAATAGATGGTTGTGACGAGACCGGCGCCAGCCTTGTAGGCATGCTCGGTGATGCGGCGCACCAGCGGCGCTGCGGTCATCGGCGCGGTGATGATCAGGTCCTGGCCCTCGGCCAGCTGGAGGCCGACCTTGATGGCCACTTCGCCGAGCTTGTCGAGTTTGACCGGATCGATGGGGGAATTGCTCATTGGGCGGAAAGCCTTCTTGCTCTTGAGTCGATTGGGCAAAGCCTAGCCTTCCCCCGACGCGCGCGCCACCCGGCCAATTCGCAAATTCGATTGATGCAGGTCAAAGCCGGTCCACTCAGAGGGTGGGATGAAAGCATTATCCCAGGAGGCTGTCATGACCATCGATCCGGCTATCGTTCTCGTCCTTTGCATCTTCGCTGTCTTTGCCGTGGCACTTGCTTACGGCCAGATGAGCACCCGCCATATCTTCGCACCCGGGGCACGCCGGACGGACTAAGGGCGCCATCGACCGGAGGATGCTGGCCGCTTGACCCTGTGGCCACAATGCATCACCGCAGGGTCCGATCACATCCATGGCATTGGCAAGAGCGGGCGGTTTGGCTACAAACCGTCCGCCGCTTATTTTTCTCGAGACAAGGGGGGCGTTGCATGAAGCTATCGTTCTATTCGTCCCTCGCCGGCGACGTTCGACCTTAGGTCATCGTCTGCCGCGGCCCACCCGGCAATGCCTGGGTCTGCCGCCTGCGGTTCTTTCCATTCCCGGCAGCCAGCCTAAGCGCCCTTTGTGGCCTGCGACGCTGCCCATTTCATAATTTCCTTGCAAGGAACCGGCGGCCGGAAAACGGCGCCGGGCTATCACAATGAGTCGCAAGAAACTCGATTTTCGCGCCGATGCCTTTCGCAATGTCCTCGGTTTCACCTTCAGCCACTGGCGCCGCCAGCCGTGGCGCGTCGCCACCATTGCCGGCCTCGTGCTGCTGGCTACCCTGGCCGAGGCACTCAGCCCGCTCTTTGCCGGCCGGCTGGTCGATGCCGTGGCCGGCGGCGGCGGGCAGGACGAGGCGATCACGGCGGCGATCACCGCTTTCGTCACCATGTCCGTGCTCTATCTCTCCTCGGTCGTGCTGCGCCAGTTCGTCTTCTTCAACATCATCGCGCTGACGCTAAAGATGATGGGCGAGATCGCCTCCAGTGCATTTCACCGGGTGCAGCGTTTCTCGACCGATTGGCATGCCAACAGCTTTGCCGGCTCGACCGTGCGCAAGATCACGCGCGGCATGTGGGCGCTCGACCTGCTCAACGACACGCTGCTGGTGGCGCTGCTGCCCTCGACCATCATGCTCATCGGGGCGACGATCATCCGGGGCTCCTACTGGCCGGTCATGGGCCTGCTCGTGGGTGTGGGCTCGATCGTCTATATCGTCGTTACCGTAGCGCTTTCGACCGGTTTTGTGGCCCCTGCCGCCACCCTCGCCAACGCCTGGGACACCCGCATGGGCGGCGCGCTGGCGGACGCCGTCAGTTGCAATTCCGTGGTCAAGGCCTTCGGCGCCGAAACGCGCGAGGAGGATCGGCTCAAGGGCGTGATCGGCAAGTGGGACAGCCGGACGCGCCGCACCTGGAAGCGCGGTACGCTCAATGGCGGCGTGCAGGGCCTGATGATGGTCATCATGCAGACGGCCATCCTTGGCCTTGTCATCTGGCTTTGGTCGCAGGGCCAGGCGAGCCCGGGCGACATCGCCTTCGTGCTCACCATGTTCTTCCTGCTCTCGGGCCATCTGCGCGACGTCGGCCAGCATATCCGCAACTTGCAGCGCTCAGTCAACGACATGGAAGAGCTGGTCAATCTCTATTCCCAGCAGTTGGGTATCGAGGATCGCGCCGGGGCCAAGCCCATCGCCATTACCGATGGCGGCATCCGTTTCGACAACGTGACCTTCCAGTATGGCGCCCATCCAAGCCCGCTCTATCGCGACTTCTCGGTCGAGATCCGACCGGGCGAACGGGTGGGTCTCGTCGGGCATTCGGGATCGGGCAAGACGACATTCGTCAAGCTTATCCAGCGTCTCTACGACGTCAATCAGGGCGCCATCCTGATCCACGGGCAGAACATTGCCAACGTTCAGCAGGCCTCGCTGCGCAACCAGATCGCCATCGTGCAACAGGAACCGATCCTGTTCCATCGCACCCTGGCCGAGAACATCGCCTATGCCCGGCCTGGCGCCAGCCGCGCCGAGATCGTCGAGGCCGCCCGGCAGGCCAATGCGCATGATTTCATCATGAGCCTGCCCAAGCAGTACGAGACGCTGGTCGGCGAACGGGGTGTGAAACTGTCTGGCGGCGAACGCCAGCGGGTTGCCATAGCCCGTGCGTTTCTCGCCGATGCGCCGATCCTTATCCTCGACGAAGCAACGTCGAGCCTCGATAGCGAAAGCGAAGTGATGATCCAGGAGGCCATGGAACGCCTGATGGACGGCCGGACCACACTGGTGATCGCGCATCGCCTCTCCACGGTGCGGGCGCTCGACCGCCTCCTCGTCTTCGACAAGGGGCGGATCGTCGAAGAGGGCGACCACCAGGCGCTGATCCGTCTCAATGGCGGCATCTACCGTCGCCTGTTCGAGCGCCAGGCGCTCGAGCTGACCAAGGGTCTTGTGGCCTAAGAAAAAGGGCGCCGGCAGGCGCCCTTTTCATCAGGTGTGGTCGCGGTCCTCGCGCTCATATTCACGCTTGGTCGCGACTTCGGTCGCCACGCGTTCCGAGAGCGTGCGACTGCGATTGCGCATCGTGCCGTAGATCATTGCAGCTGCCAGCACCACCACGCCGAGGGTGAGCAATACGAGCCACATGGCCTGTCCGCCATATTCCATAGCCGTTCTCCTTTGAGGAGAGGAACGGCTCTGAGCGCAAGGGGTTGCGCCGCTAGAAGGACCGGTCGCCCTGCTCGCGCATATAAGCAATCTCTTCAGGCGTGCTCTGGCGCCCCAGAGCCTCGTTGCGGAACGGGAAACGGCCAAAGCGGGCCACGGTGTCGCGATGCGCCTGCATGAACTTGAGCGCATCCTCTTTCCCATAGGCCTCGAAAAGCCGCACGCCCTCGTCCTGGATGACGAGGGATTCGGCATGCATGTAGGGCATGTAGAAGAACATGGCCCAGTCATGCTCGACGGCCATGTCGTGCCCGCCAGCCACCGCTTCCTGCGCCAAGGCGAGGGCCATCTTGTCCTGGGCGAATGCCTGGGGGCCGCCGCGGTGCAGCTGGCGCGAGAATTGGTCAAGGAGAACCAGTTCGGCCAGCCGACCCTCGGGCGTTTCGCGCCAGGCCCAGGCCTCGCCGCGCGCCACCTGGGCGTGGAGATCGGCAAAGCGCTCGCACTTGCTGTCGAAACTGGCCTCGCCGCTGAACCAGTCGTCATAGCCATGCTCGACGAACCAGAACTGGATGACGGTTTCCGGACCCTGCATGACGAACTCCTATTCAGTGGTGCGCCGGCACCATCCACGGGGACGGTGCCGGTGTAAAGCTTAGGCGGCCAGTTCAAGCCGAATGCGGTTGCCCGACGGATCGCGGGTCTCGATGTCGTTGCCGACGATCTCGAGCGGCGATCCAAAGCGTTCCAGCCGACCCTTGAGCGCAGCGAGGCTGTCGGCATCAGGCAGCCGAATGGTGAACCAGCGCAGGCCCGCGGCGCCCGCCGGCGGCAGCGCGGCATTGGGTCCGGACCAGATGTTGAAGGCCAGGGTGTGGGGCATGTAGTCCAGGCCCACATCGCCCATGCCGAAGGACTGGATCAGAAGGAAGCCGGCAAAACCCAGGACGTCGCGATAAAAGTCCATGGCCATGTGGAGGTCATGGACATGGACATGCACGTGGCCGATGCGCGTACCGGCGGGCATGCGCGTGGCCAGCACCGGGTTCTCACCCAGTTCGGCCAAGAGGCCGTCCAGATCGATCGGTTCACGTCCCGAATGCGGCTTGCCTTCGGCCGTCACCGCATAAGTCTCACCCTTGTCCGGATCGCCCAGCGTACCGCGCCAGGGCGTTTCGAAAGTGATCTCGATGCCGTTGCCATCGAGGTCCCAAAGATAAATGGCTTCCGAGACCAGATGGTCGGTAGGCGAGATGCGGACATTGCGCTGCAGCGCGCGCACCGCCATCTGCGCAAGATCGACGCGCCTGGGCACATGGATAGCCACGTGGTAAAGCCCGATGGTGCGCGGGACGACCGGGCGCGTCGCGCCGATTTCAAGCACCACCAGCACTTTGCCGCCGGCCCCCATTTGGAGGACGTTGCCGTGCTCTTCGATCAGATCGAGGCCCACGACATCCTGCCAGATGGCAAGGGCCTTGCTGCGGTCGGTGACGGCGAGATGGACAGGGCCGAGTGTCGTGGTCAGCGGCAGGACGGGCTTGGAGCGGACATTGGTCTGGACGGATGTGTCGATCACCTCGACCTCCATGATTGCATTTGGCTGCCCGAGAAATAGTCCTTCCGGTCCATTACACAAAGCGGACGATGACGAAGGCATCGTTCGGCGATCCGCTCCAGTCAGAGCCCGGCCCTGGCAGTCAGCGCGGGCCACTGCTCGACAAGTTCGTCGCGAGCGCGGAGGCCTCCGCTCGCCTCATGGCGCCGATCGTCCTGATTGAGACGGGCAAAGACGACGCGCCTTCCATCCATTTCCGCCCAGCCAACATACCAGCCCCAGCCGCGGGTGTAATCGAAGCTCTGGTCGGCCCTGCGGGGATAGGCGGAGCCGGTCTTGCCCCAGATCTGCCAGCCGCGTGCATCGCGCGGCGCCTCCATGAGACTGATGGCGCCATCGACCGCGGATCGCGGTACCGGGAGATGGCCCTCGATCATGGCCGCGACGAAGCCAGCCTGCTCCAGAGGCGACACCTTCAGCGAAGATGATATCCAGGCGCGCTCGAGCCCATTGTCACGGCCCGGATCGCCGGAAAAATCGGCATTGCCGAAGCCGAAGCGGGCTGCATAGTCGGACAGACGATCCGCGCCCAGCTGTTCGGTCAGGCGCTGGGAATACCACACGTTGGAATTGTGGATCCACATGGCGGGGTTGGTGTCCTGCCGCCAGGATGCCACCCAGTCCGGATAGCCCTCGCGGAATGGATAAGTCGGTTCGGTGGTCGAGGTGATGAGGCCGGCATCGAAGGCCATGACGGCCAGCGGAATCTTGAAGGTGGAGGCCGGCGTGACGCGCGTCTCGCAATCGCCTTCGGCCAGGAGCACGCTGCGGGTCTGAGCATCGGCCAAGACCGTGCAGAGTGTTGCTGCCTGCGCCGCGCCGATGGCCGTCAGTCCCGCAACCAGACCAGCCACTGCCCCAAGAAACGATTTGATCATTCTGCTCCCCTCTCAACCCGTTTCCCATCGCCCACGATTCAGGCCAAATGGCGATCATGGACAAGACCTTTTTCGACCGCCCCGTGACCGAGGTCGCGCCAGAGCTGATCGGCGCACAGCTGCTGTTCGACGGCGTCGGCGGCATCATTGTCGAAGTGGAAGCCTATGACGAGACCGACCCGGCCTCACACAGCTTTATCGGGCCGACGCCGCGCAATCGCGTCATGTTCGGACCACCGGGCCACGCCTATGTCTACAAGATTTACGGCATCCACTATTGCCTCAACTTCGTCTGCCGGCCTGGCAGCGCCGTGCTGATCCGCGCTCTAGAGCCAAGGTCGGGGCTGGCTCATATGCTGAATCGCCGCGGGACCATGCCGGAGCGCAATCTCTGCTCAGGTCCGGGAAAGCTGGCGCAGGCTCTCGGCATCGACCTGACACAGAACGGCCTCGCGCTCGACCGGGCGCCATTTGTTCTTGAGTCTTCCTCTGACCGGCACGAAGTCGGCACCGGACCGCGTATCGGCATCACCAAGGGCGCGGACACGCCTTGGCGCTATTGCCTGCGCGGCTCGCGCTTTCTCAGTAAACCTCTGGCCTGAAGCAATATTTGCATTTTGTGATTACCGGCGCGCAACCAGATGCCGGTGTCACCGTTGGCCCGATCACGAGACCGGTGCGTGTCAACCGGACGTGATGGCATAGGGAACGGACATGGTTTTTCCGGTTTCCCGGTCCGGCCAACGAAACGGCAGCCGAGCCCTTATCCCATCCGCACCGAGTCTCGCCCAATTCCACTATGGAGGCAGACGATGCCGCAAGGTGACAAGGGTGCCTATACCGAAAAGCAGAAGCGCAAGGCCGAGCATATCGAGGAAGGCTACGAGAAGAAGGGCGTAAGCAAAGACGAAGCCGAGCGTCGCGCCTGGGCAACCGTGATCAAGGACGATGGCGGCGGCAAGAAGTCCGGCTCTGGCCGCGGACAGGAGACGGATCACCCGGCCGCGCACAAGGGCGGCAAGAAGGGTGGCGAGGCCTCTGACAGCCGATCCGCCGCCGAGCGTTCGGCGTCAGCCAAGAAGGCCGCGGCGACACGCAAGCGCAATGCCGAGCACGCCCACCATTGACCCTTTCTGCGGCGGCCGGGAGTCGCCGCTTTCAGTTCAGCCAGGGATTTCCGATGACCGATACGATCAACCCGCCGCAGACCCAGGACCATCAGCCGGGCCGCGAAACGGAGATGCATCCCAAACCCGAATACATGCCGCGCTATCCTGGCAGTGGCCGGCTCGCCGACCAAGTGGCCATCATCACTGGTGGCGACAGCGGCATCGGTCGGGCGACCGCTGTGCTGTTCGCGCGCGAGGGCGCACAGGTCGCTCTGGTCTATCTGGAGGAAACCGAAGACGCCGCCATCACCGCCGACGCTATCAAGCGCGAGGGCAAGGAAGCCCTGCTGCTGCGCGGCGATGTTGCAGACAAGGCCTTCTGCGAAGCGGTTGTCGGCCAGGTCATTGAAAATTTCGGCAAGCTCGACGTCCTCGTGAACAATGCGGCTGAGCAGCATCCCCAAAAGCAGCTGGCCGATATCACACCAGACCAGCTGCGCGAGACCTTCGAGACCAACTTCTTTGGCTATGTCTACATGACACAGGCCGCCCTGCCTCACCTCCTTGAGGGTGCGGCCATCGTCAACACCACGTCCATCACCGCCTATCGCGGGTCACCGTCACTGGTCGACTATTCCTCGACCAAGGGCGCCATCGTCTCGTTTACCCGGTCGCTTTCCGCGCAACTGGCGGAAAAGAAAATCCGGGTCAATGCCGTTGCCCCCGGCCCGATCTGGACCCCGCTCATCCCTGCGACTTTCTCTGCCGACAAGGTGGCCGAATTCGGCGCCAGCCAGCCGCTCAAGCGGCCCGGCCAGCCCAACGAGGTGGCGCCGAGCTACCTGTTTCTGGCCTGTCAGGACAGTTCCTATATAACGGGCCAGGTCCTGCATCCCAATGGCGGCGAGATCATCAACGGCTAGGGCGGCGTGCCGAATTCGGTCGGCGCGAAGATCAAACCGACTTCGCCACCCCGGCGCCAGATGACCTGGCATGGCTCCAGGCTGTTGTCGAAGAGGACGTAGAAGCGGTCCGGCAGCGGCGCGCCTGAGTGCCGGATGCGCGCGCCCCAGCGATTGATATTGGTGATGGTGACCGGCAGACGCGTCAGGCCATCCTCCTCCACGATCGTCGCAGGGATCTTGACGGGCTCGCGTTGATGCCGGCGGCGTTCCATCCGCATCATTTAGGCCCCGTCTGCTTTCTTTCCAACGTGGTCGATCAGCTGCATTTTACTCAAATGCGCTGCGCTTACGGGGATTGGCTGCTGCCATCGGTTGCCTGCCCTGCCACCGCGTGATTCAACAGGGCTGTGCAAGCCCTTGAGTCGCTCGATCTGTTCTCGCCCCATCGCCACGAGCGGCCCAGTCCGCTTGCCGTGTTGCGCGACATATTCGGCCATAAGGCATTTCGCGGTCAGCAGGCCGACGTGATCGACCATGTTGCCGGTGGTGGCGACGCCGTGGTCCTGTTCCCCACAGGGGCCGGCAAGTCCATGTGCTACCAGATCCCGGCCATCTGCCGGGACGGCGTCGGCATCGTTATCTCGCCGCTCATTGCCCTGATGCGCGACCAGGTGGAAGCGTTGAAACAGGCCGGCGTGGCGGCAGCGGCGCTTAATTCGTCGCTGACTGCCGAAGAGAGCGCTGAAGTGCGGCGCCAATTGCGACGCGGTGAACTCGACTTGCTGTACGTCGCCCCTGAACGCGTGGCGACGCCGGGCTTTGCCAATATGTTGTCCGGCACGCGCATCGCGCTCTTTGCCATCGACGAGGCGCATTGCGTGAGCCAATGGGGCCACGATTTCCGGCCCGAATATCGCGAACTCATTCACCTGGTCGAACTCTTTCCAGGCGTACCACGCATCGCTTTGACGGCTACCGCCGATCCCACGACGCGCGAAGACATCATCGAGCGCCTCGGCCTTGAACAGGCCGAAGTCTTCACCACCAGTTTCGATCGACCCAATATCTCCTATTCCATTCTCGAGCGCGACAAGCCGCGCGAGCAGTTGCTGGACTTTCTCTCGGGACACAAGGGCGAGAGCGGCATCGTCTATTGCCTCAGCCGCGCCAAGGTCGAGGACGTGGCCGAATGGCTTTCCGGCAAGGGCATTCGTGCCCTGCCCTATCACGCGGGAATGAGCGCCGACCTGCGCGCGGCCAATCAGGATGCTTTCCTCAAGGAAGAGGGGCTCTGCCTTGTCGCGACCGTTGCCTTCGGCATGGGTATCGACAAGCCTGACGTGCGCTATGTGGCGCATATGGACCTGCCCGCGTCCATCGAGGCCTATTACCAGGAAACCGGCCGTGCCGGCCGCGACGGACAGCCGGCCGATGCCTGGATGAGTTATGGCATGGCCGATGTGGTGCAGCGCCGCCGCATGATCGACGAGGGCAATGCACCCGAGGAAATCAAGCGGCTCGAGCATGGCAAGCTCAACGCGCTTCTGGGCGTCTGCGAAACCGCATCCTGCCGCCGCCAAGCCATCCTGGCGCATTTCGGCGAAGCCTATCCCCAGGCCTGTGGCAATTGCGACACCTGCCGCTCACCGGTGGAAAGCTGGGATGGCACCGAGGCGGCCATAAAGGCCATGGCCGCCATCTATCGCACCGGCATGCGCTTCGGCGCCGCCCATATCATCGATGTGCTGATGGGCAAGGAGACCGAGAAGGTCACCCGTTTCGGCCACCAGCATCAAAAGGTCTTCGGGCAGGGCCAGGAACTGGATGCGAAGGCCTGGCAATCCGTAATCCGGCAATTGACCGCCATGGGGCTGATCGTCGTCGATCATGCCAATCACGGCGCCCTGACCCTCAGTGCCGCCGCCCATGACGTCTTCAAGCGTCAGCGCAATGTCACCCTGCGCAAGGACCGGCCCAAAAAATCGGTGGAAGTCCGGCGCGCCCTGGCGCGGTCGGTCGATGTGCCTGAACACGCCAGGCCGCTCTTTGAAGCCTTACGCGCCGAGCGGTCGCGCCTCGCCAAGGCTCAGGGCGTGCCGCCCTATGTCATCTTCCACGACACCACGCTCAAGGCCATGGCGCTGGCCCGGCCCACCCACGAGCACGACATGCTCAATCTTCCCGGCGTTGGGCAAGGCAAGCTCGATCGCTATGGCGAGGACTTTTTGGCCGTCGTGCGTCGGCATCTGACGGAGTCGGCGTGATGAACAGAACGATAACTGCTCCCGGACACAAACACCCCCGCCTTGCCGTGATCGACATGGCCCGCGGCGTCGCCATCGTCGCCATGGTGATCCACCACCTGTCCTGGGACCTGGCCTTCTATCGCTTCATATCGGTGGATGTCGGCTTCGATCCGGGCTGGGTGGCATTTGCGCGCACCATTCTCTTCGCCTTCATGTTCCTCGTCGGCGTCGGCCTCATCCTTGGTCACGGCGATGGCATCCGCTGGAACAGCTTTTGGCGGCGCTGGTTGTTCGTGGTCGGCGGCGCGGCATTGATCACGCTGGGCACCTGGTTCGCCTTCCCTGACAGCTTCGTCTATTTCGGCGTGCTGCATGCCATCGCGCTGACCAGCCTGATCGCCCTGCCCTTCCTCTTCACACCGATCTGGCTGACCGCGCTCGTCGCCGCTGCCGTCATCGGTCTTCATTTCGTCTATGCCGATCCGCTCTTCAACGAGAAGGTCTTTTCGTGGATCGGCTTCTGGGTCGTGCCGCCACCGACCAACGATCTCGTGCCGGTCTTTCCCTGGTTCGGGGTCGTGCTGCTGGGCGTTGTCGCCATGCGGCTTGTTCGCGGCACTGCCCTGGAAACGTGGCTGGCAGCTATCCAGCCCCGCCGGGCTTTTGGGCGGGTACTGAGCTGGATGGGGCGCTGGAGCCTCGTGATCTATCTCGTCCACCAGCCCGTGCTGCTGGCCATCATCGTGCCGCTCTCCATGGCCATGGGCACCCAGGAAGTCAGCCGCGACCTCGATTTCCTCAATTCCTGCCAGATGAGCTGCGAAGCCACGGGCACCACCGCTGACCTCTGCGCCACCTATTGCCAGTGCGGTCTTGAGGGGATCGAGCGCGACGACCTCTGGGATCCGGTGTTTTCCGGCCTGGTCTCGGCCGAAGACCAAGCCAAGCTCGACGCCAACAACCGGCAATGCTCGGCGCTGATCTATCCCGAGCTCGATGCCGATCCGGCAGGGATCACTGTGCCAGCTCCGGAAACCACTCCTTCGCCGTCGGTGCCAGAAAGCCCTTGAGATCAGCCAAAGGCACGGTGATGAGATCGGTGGTGCAGACCGAGATGACGTGTGGATATCCCGAGGCGGTAAAGACAACGGAGGGGCCCGCCGCAAAGCGGAGGCCCATGTGGTCGGACAGGGCCTGTTTGCCATAGCAGTCTTCGTCCATTTCCGGATCGTCGAAAAGGATATCGGTGGGCAGGCGCTCGCGCACGAAGGCAATGAGTTCGGGGCTCGGGCCCCATACGAACTCATCGGGCGCTGTTGCGACCTCGGCCGCATCGGCAATGTCGTCGGGCGCGGCACCCCAGCTGCGTGGCACCCAGGCCGAGAAAATCTGGCGCAGGTCCAGCTCCGCGCTCGTCTGCACATCGAAATTGTAGCTGTCAGAATGATTGTATGGATGGGCGCCGGTGCACCACAGGCTGCCGGACTGCGTCCAGCTCACGACACGCGGCGAAAGATAGGAAAGCTCGACAAGCTCGCTGTCATAGTCACCCAGATGCCCGCCGCGAATGCCGTTGTCACTCGACAGCCCATAGCTGGCATATTGATAGGCAAGGCAATCGAAGGCGGCGAGGTTCATGCGGCCGTGCCGGGCGGCGAGGATGGCATTGATCGGTTCGACACTTTCGCCGCCCGGCAGCGCAACGGCGCGCGGGAAGGCAAATTTGGTGCGCGGGTCCACGACCTCGCGATATTCCGCGCCGCCCAGCGTCTTGATCGGTCCCTCTTCGAGCGGCACGTCGAGCAGCGCCATTTCGTAGGGTGACGACGTCCAGTCGAGCGGACCGCCATCGTCGAAGGAGCGATAAAAGGATTGCTCATGCAGCGACATGGCGGTGGCGTCTTCGTCGTCGCGGAGCGGCCGCCAGGCGATGACCTCAAGTTGGAGGGCCTGCACCTTGCTCTTTCCGGTCTCGGCGCGACGCGTTCCGGTTACCGCGAAGGCGGCCGGGTCATGCGTCAGCTCCCAGATCGCGGCGGTCGGCGCCTCGACCACTTTGCCGCTGTCGTCGAGGATGCAATCGGCCTCGCCGCAGATGGCCTCTTCCTTGAGCAGCCAAGTCTTGCCGTCATGCGAGACCGGGACCAAGGGAATGTCGCCGCCGGCATCAAGGTAGGAAAAACGTCCCGCCACCGCGCCATCCCTCGGCTCGGTCACCTCCACCACGATGTCCCGCCCGCCCAAAGTGCCGGTTAGGGTCAGGACCGCAGCGAAGGACGGCGTAACCGACAGCGACAGAAGGACGACGAGGGCAAGACGCATGCGAAGGCTCCGTTTTCCGATCTTAGCGTGCCGCACCGACCGTCACATGACCCGAATGAGTGGGCCGAGCGCCAGACCCTGCTGTCAGGTGCTCGACGCCTTGGAATTGGCCTTCGCCACCAGTTCATCGGGAATGTCGTCGAAGCTGGCATAGTTCATATTATAGAGGCGCGAATAGAGCCCGCCGAGGTCCATGAGCTGGTCGTGGTTGCCCTCTTCGATCTTATCGCCATTCTGCAGCACGATGATGCGGTCGGCGCCGCGGATCGTCGCGAGGCGGTGGGCGATGACCATGCCGGTGCGGCCTGCGAGCAGGATTTCGAGCGCCTTCTGGATCTGCCGCTCGGTATAGCTGTCGATATTGGCCGTGGCCTCGTCGAGCACGAGGATCTTGGCATCGGCCACCAGGGCGCGGGCAAAGCTCAGCAACTGGCGCTGGCCCAGCGACAGGTTGGAGCCGCGTTGCTCGAGCATGGTATCGTAGCCATTGGCGAAGCGGGCAATGAAGTCATGTGCGCCCACGGCCGTGGCCGCGGCGATGACATCCTCGCGGGTGGCAGTGGTCTTGTTGTAGCGGATGTTCTCGAAAATCGTGCCGGTGAAGAGGAATGGTTCCTGCAGAACCATGGCCACCTGTTCGCCCAGGCTTTCCTGGGTCACGTCGCGCACATCGTGTCCACCCACGATCACGGCACCGCCCTGCACCTCGTAAAAGCGGTGCACCAGCGCCATGGCCGAAGTCTTGCCCGAGCCGGTCGGGCCGACAAGAGCGACAGTTTCTCCCGGATTGACGCGGAAGGACACGTTTTTAAGCACCGGCCGGCCGGGATCGTAGCCGAAGACCACGTCTCGGAACTCGACCGATCCGTCCATGTCGCCGGTCAGGGTGATCGCGTCCGGCTTGTCCTCGATGACCGTGGGCAGGTCGAGCACTTCGGTAATGCGGCGGCCCGAGGTCATGGCCCGCTGCATGATCGAATATTGCATGGTGAGCGAGCGGATCGGATCGAAGAAGCGCTGGATGTAGAACAGGAAGGCGACGACGACGCCGACCTGCAGCGACCCGTTGAGCACCATGGCGCCACCCACGAGCACGACCGTGGCCATGGAAATGCCGGTGAGGCTGTCCACGATCGGCACCATCACCTGGGCAAATTTCGACCCCGTGAGCTGGGTGCGCAGATTGGTGTAGGCCTTGTCGTCATAGAGGTCGAAATTGACCTTCTGCCGGTCAAGATTCTGCACCGTACGCACGCCGTTGATGCCTTCGGCCATGGCGCCATTGGTCAGCGAGTTGCTTTCATGCGCCGCCCAGAAGGCTCGCTTGGCCGGCGGCAACCAGAAGATGCGGATGATGAACAGGATCGGCATTGTGATGAGCGTCAGCGCACCCAGCCATGGATCAAGGCTCAGCAGCACGACGATGATGCCGAACAGCAGCACGATGTCGCCCACCGAAACCACCGAGGTTTCGAGGAATTCCTGCATGGAATTGACGTCACCTTGCAGCCGGCTCATCAGCCGGCCGACCTCGGTCTTGTCCATGTAGCTCAGCGAGACGCGCTGGAGCTGGGCGAACATGGCCCGACGCATGTCGAACAGCACATTCTCGGCCACCTGCCCCACCTGGCTTTCCTGGATATAGGAGGCGCCGTAGTTGAACAGCACGGCCAGCGCAAATGCGCCCACGGCCCAGGCCAGCGCCGCCGGGTCGCCACCTGCAACGAGCGAATTGTCGACCGCATTACCGATGATCAGCGGAATGGCCAGCTGGGTCGCGGTGAAGACCAGCACCGCAACGACCGAAAGATAGATCTTCATCCGATAGGGATGCACATAGGCCCAGATGCGCCGGACGGTCTTGGGGTCGTAGGCCTTGCCGAAGACCTCCTCCTCGACCTTATGGCTGCCGACGCTGGCGCGTGGCGGGCGCTGGCCGGGAAAAGCTGCAACTTCCCGTTCGTCTTCGTCAACCACGCTCATTGGGCTGCCTCCAGATCTTCGGCGGGGCGGGTCTGGAGGTCGTAGAGCGCGCGATAGCGCCCCCCCAGGGCCAGGAGTTCCTCATGGCTCCCCCGCTCTACGATCCGGCCATCCTCGAGAAACAGGATGAGATCGGCATGCATCAGCGAGGACAGGCGGTGGGCGATGATCATGGTCACCCGGTCGCTCGCATAGCGGCGGATGGCCGAGCGGATGCGGTGCTCGGTGCCTGCATCGATGGCGGCCGTGGAATCGTCGAACACCATGACGGCCGGCTTGAGCACCAGCGAGCGGGCGATGGAGAGGCGCTGCCGCTGCCCGCCGGAGAGCGACACGCCGCGCTCACCCACGACCGTGTCATATTCGGCCGGCAGGCCCATGATGTAATTGTGCAGTTGCGCGCTTTCGGCCGCGCGCTCGATCTTGCGCTCCTTGGCCCAGGGATCGCCATAGGCGATATTGTTCTCGATCGTGGTGGTGAAGAGGAACGTGTCCTGCTGGACCACGGCGACCGCGCGACGGAGGCTTTGCAGGGTGACGTCGCGCACATCCTGTCCGTCGATCGTCACGCGCCCCTCGGTGACGTCGTAAAAGCGCGGGATGAGATGCGCGAGGGTGGACTTGCCGCTGCCCGGCGCGCCGACGATCCCGATGGTCTGGCCGGCCCGGGCCTCGAAGCTGATGCCATTGAGCGCCGGAACCGACGCACCCGGATAGGTGAAGTGCACGTCCTCGAAGCGCAGCACGCCCTGGTTCACCTTGAGCGGCTTGACGCCAGGCCTGTCCTCGATTTCCACCGGCGCGTCGAGGAAGCCATAGAAGCGATCGCCACAGGTCGAGGCGCGGGCATAGGAATTCACCATCAGGCCAAGCTGGCGCACCGGCATCTGCAGAATGGTCATGAAGGTCAGGAAGCTGGCCAGCGTGCCGACGCTCATTTCATCGGCAATGACCTTGTTGCCGCCCACCCAGAGCACGAGGCCCATGGCGGCAAAGAAGGAAAAGGTCATCATCGAGGTGTTCTTGACGCGCACCTGCACCCGCTGATGGGCTAGGTCCAGGGCCTCGGAGGAGGCAGCGTCGAATTTGCCGAGCTCGTGCTTCTGGCCCGAAAAGGCTCGCACCACGCGGATGCCGCCCAGGTTTTCCTCCATAACGCGGGTCAGCACGGAGAGTTTTTCCTGCAGCACCATCCAGGTCTTGCGCAGCGTGAGCTGGGCAACCGACGAGCGCCAGGCGACGAAGGGCACAAAGCTCAGGGCCAGAAGGCCAAGGACCATGTCGGTCGAGATCAGCATCCAGGCGCCCACGCCGATCAGCACGGCAAGCAGGATCGTGCGCACGAGGCCGGTGGAGAAGAACATGCGCAGGCCATCGAGATCGAGCAGGCCCAAGGTGATGAGATCGCCCGAATGCACGCGATCGTGGAAGGAATAGGAGAGCCGCTGCACCTTATCGTAGAAGGCCAGCCGCAACTCGTAGGCGACGTAATGTCCGACGCTTTCCGAAAAATAGTTCTGGACCAGAGTGAAAAGACCTCGCGCGACCGACACGGCCAGCAGGGTCATGGCGGTCCAGAACAGCGCCTGCTCGGCGCCCTGGTCGGTAACAGTCAGCACATTCTGGGCCTGGTCGATGGCCTGGCCGAGAAGCCGCGGAATGGTCAGCTGCAGCACCGCGGCGATGATCGTCGCGCCAATGGCCAGGCTCGCCTGGAACGGGTGGCGGAAGGAAAACAGGGTTATGCGCATGAGCGGCCCCATGCCCTTGCCGGCATGGGCGGCTGCAACATGGTCCCGAGCATCGCCGCGTGCACGTTCGCGGCCAGCCTTGAGGGTAATCAAGGAAGTATCCAGACGTCAGTTAGGTGGGGCCCGAACGGGGAAGCGGGTGGTCCGGCGACCGGCAAACGGGCAAATCAAAGACTCGCCTGCCTATAAAAGGCGCATTGCGCCTACCATTCAAGGTGCAAATTGCGGAAAAGACGCAAGAAATGCTTCAATGCGACAGCCGATCCCTGACTGCGGCATAGACGGCATCGTCCTGATGGGCGCCTTCGCGGCATTGCTTGGTGCCGATCTCGACACGCGCAATGCGCTGAACGATCGCCGAAGACATGGGCAGATTGACGCTGCGTTGCTCAATCGTCCGGGGTTTCACCCACTCGTTGACATGATGGGCCGCCACGTTGCCGCCGTCCGCATCGAGGAACAGCACGGTGACGCAGACATGGTCGTCGTCCTTGCGGTCGTTATTGGTGAAGCGAACTTCGATCTCAAGGCCGTTGCCGGAGGCGTCGTACCAGATGTCGACCCACTGGTTGCGCTTCCAGTCCCACTTGGCATGATGGACGAGGCAGGCCTGACCGGCCTGATCTATGCACGTGCCAAAGGCTTGCCCACGCCAGTCATATCCGGACCAGTCGGCGCGCCCGTTTGCCAGGCATGGGGCCTGGCCGACAAGCAGCAGAAACAGGGCAAGGGCGTATTTCACATCGAGACTCAAGCGGGGGCGGCTTCGACCAGAGTGAAGACCATCCCGATCTTGTGCAAGCGCGAGGTGAGGGCATGACCCCATGCCCATCCGGGTGTGGTCCGGAGCGCTGCGAAGAGGCATGTCTGCAGCCAGGAGTTCGCCCATGTTTCCCCTGCTGGTCACAATCCTCATTGCACTGTCGGTCTTCCTGACATCGACGCTGTCGGGCGTCTTCGGCATGGCAGGGGGCCTCGTGTTGCTGGCCATCCTTCTTGCCCTCTTGCCCGTTGCAACGGCCATCGCCGTCCAGGGGGCGATCCAGATCGTGGCTAATGGATCGCGCGCCTGGTTCAGCCGCGAGCATATTGACTGGCGCGTCTTGGCCATCATCTGCTCGGGCCTGGCTGCTGCTGGCGTGACACTGTTCACCCTGCGCTACACGCCCGACCTTGCGACCGTCTGCATCGCCATCGGGCTCATGCCGATCCTGGTCTGGATCCCAAAACACTGGCTGGCCCTCGACGCGCAAAAGCCACTGCATGCATTTCTGTGCGGCTTTTTCGGTGGTGGCCTCAACCTGGCCGTGGGTGCATCCGGTCCCACCGTCGATATCTTCTTCATCCGCACCGCCATGGACCGGCGCACGATCATTGCCACCAAGGCGGCGACGCAAGTGGTTTCCCATGCCAGCAAGGTGGTGTTCTACGGCGGGTTGAGCACCGCCATGGGCCAGGGCGACTGGTGGCTGGTGCTGATCGCGGCGCCCTTTGCCGTGGCCGGCACCAATCTTGGCTACTATATCCTGCAACGCATGAGCGATGCCGGCTTCCGGAAATGGACCCGTTGGGTTGTCACGGCGATCGGCCTCTTCTATCTCGCGCGCGGCGTGATGCTCCTGGCAGGCGGCAGCTGACGTTCGGCGTCAGAATCTGTTGACGCTGTGCGTCCCGCCACTATGGTGCCCGCGGGAGGCGACATGGCATCATTCGACAGCGTTACGGCGCGGCTTATCCTGCTCCTGGCCGAGACCGGCTCGATCGGTCGCGCCGCGGAACGCGAGGGCATTGCTTCATCCGCCGTCAGCCGCCGGGTTTCGGATCTCGAAGGACGGCTTGGCGTCGTGCTTTTCGATCGCTCGGCGCATGGCGTGCGGCTCACGACAGCCGGCGAGGCCTATGCAGAGGGGTGCCGGACGGTCTTGCGGTCCATTGCCGATCTCGACGCGATCATGGACGATTTCGGATCGGGCCAGCGCGGCAGCCTCAGGCTTGCCTGCACCGGCTCGGCACTGACCGGGCGCCTGCCCGAACTTCTGGCCAAGTTCGCTGCGAAATATCCCGGCATCGACATCGCCATCGCAGAAATGGGCGCAGCCAAGGCGCTGCTGGCGCTCGACGAAGGCCAGGCTGACATCGCCATCGTCTCGGACAATTACGATTTTTCTCGCTTCGACATCCGCCCCTTCGAGGATGAGCGGGTCTGGGTGCTGGTTCCGCCTGAACACGAACTGGCTAAAGAGATCGAGCCGCGCAAATCTGTTTCCTTTGCCACCGTGCTGCCGCATGCCATCGTGGGGATACATCATGCCGGCTCGCTCGACCGGCTACTTGCCGAAGCCGCGGAAAAGCATGGCAGCAAGCTCACCGAGGCCCTGCGGGTCGAGAGCTTTCCGGCCCTGGTGCGCATGGTGGAAGCGGGGTTCGGCATCGGGTTCCTACGCTCGACCAGCCTCCATCTGCTGGCTGGCACCGATCTCGTCTGTGCGCCGCTGGCCGAGCCATGGGCGATGCGGCAACTCCTCGTGGCCCGCCGCAAGTCGAGCCCGCTCTCGGCTGCCATGAAGAGTTTCGTGGCGCTGGCCGGCGAGACCTACCTGCCTTCGGCCTAGCGTGCGGTCATCTCGGGAAAAGCCATGACGCAGCCCCGGCCATTGGCCTTGGCGGCGTAGCACGCGGCGTCCGCCTCACCCATGAAGCCCAGCGGGGAAGCCGGGTCCATGGTGATCGCGGTAATGCCGGCGCTGGCACCCACGCTATAGTCTCGCCCGGCCCAGGTGAAGACCAGCGCCCCGATGGCGCGGACGATCTTTTCGGCCACCGCCCTGCCATTGGCCAATGGGCAATCCTCGAGAATGACGACGAATTCGTCGCCGCCGATGCGGGCCGCCATGTCGTGGCTGCGGCAGACGCCCTTGATGGTGCGTGCCACCTGGCGGAGCAATTCATCGCCCGCGGCATGGCCGGCAGTATCGTTGACCGGCTTGAACCGGTCGAGATCGAGATAGATGAGGCAGTGCTGTCGCTGGCCGGCCCGAGCGCTGGCAATGGCTTCGCCCAGGGACCGCTCGAAGGATGCACGATTAGGCAGGCCCGTCAGGTCGTCATGCGCGGCCGAATAGGCCAGTTGCCGCTGCATGGCCCGGCTTTGAGTCACGTCCTGGAACACGAGGACGGCACCGCTGAGCACGCCATCCTCCCCGATAAGCGGCGAGGCCGTGCAACGGATGTCGCGCTGCGGACCGTCATGGGCCATGAGCACGCTGTCGTCATCGAGACGAACCTGGGTGGCACCAGCCAGGCAGGTTTCGACCGGGCAGATCAGATCGCCGTCGTCCCGTTCATTGCGCAGTCGCACCACGTCCCGCACAGGCCGTCCTATGGCCTCGCCGGCGGCAAGGCCTGTCAACTGCTCGGCCGCCGGATTCATGAAGACGACGCGGCCCGACAGGTCGGTGGAGATCATGCCGTCGGCAATCGATTCCAGGGTCACCCGCAGACGCTGCCTTTCGGCGGCCAGCTCGAGTTCGACGGTCTTGAGATGGGTAATGTCGGTGTCCGTACCCACCGCACGCAGCACCCTTCCCTCGGCATCCCACTCGATGGGCTTGCCGCGACTGAGGATCCAGATGTACTCGCCGGACCGCGTCAGCTCGCGATATTCGAGCCTGTCGTAACCGTCCTCTCCCTGCCCCTGTCGCTTGGAGAAGTCCTTGATCCAGCCCCGGTCGTCGGGATGGATGCGTTCGAGCCAATTGGCGTCGTGCTCGATGCCGATATCCTCGTCATCGGGAATGCCGCGCAGTACCCGCCACATGCGCGAATAGAACATGCGATCGCGGCGCATGTCGTAGTCCCACACGCCCTGGCGCGCGCTTTCGAGCGCCGCGTTCCAGCGCGCTTCGGCATAGACAAGTGCCGCCTCGGCCTGTTTCTGCAGCTGGATATTGCTCAGTTGCAACACGAGCAAGTCAGGCTCCCCGCTCTCACCGGACATCAGCCGGGCATCGACCAGCGCCCAGACGGGCGCCCCGTCGGCATGGAGCAGGCGATGCTCGCCCCGGAACGCCGTCGCCTCGCCGCGCCAGAGCCGCTCGCATTGCAGGGCAAGCGCCGGCCCGTCGCCGGGATAAAGATGGCCCGAGAGGTCGGGGCGATGTCGTTGCGTTGCCGGCAGGCCAAGCAGCGTGCCCAGCGCCCGGTTGGCATAGGCGATGGATCCACCGCGTTCGAGCAGCAGCATGGCCACCGGGGCCATGTCGAGCAGGCGCGTCAACGCCTCCGGCGTCCGCCATGGACGGACCGGTTCCGGAGTCGGTGCTTTCGAGCTCGTGACCATGACGGCATCATCTGCCATCTGGTTTAACAAGTCATTGGAAACGAGGAAAAAACGCCTAGCCGAGCCGACTTGTGATGAAGTCCCGCTCTTCGGCAAGGCCGGTCCATTCGCTGGGGTGATCGGCGTCGAAGATCAAGGTATAGGGCCCCCGATAACCCGCCTCCTCGGCAATGCCGACGCAGAGGCCATAATCGCCCTCATCCAGGCCTTCGGCACCAAAACTCGCCTTGGCGTGGCAAAGGCTGGCGCGCGGGAAGATCGACTTCAGGCCCTCATATTTGTCAGGACCGGTCCAGTTGCCAAAGTCGGCCAGCAGACCCACCTGCCCCTCGAGCCGGTCGAGCAGTTCATGCACGGCATCGGGCGTGGACAGGAGGTCGAACCAGTTTTCGGTCACGAGCTTGACCTGCGAGCCGGCATTGACGGCCAGAAGTTCGCGGAAGCCGGCCGCCGAACGGGCCAGGGTTTCGGGCGTCGGCTGCTGCTTGCCGGCGATGATGCGGGCATTTTCGGCCCCCAACGCATTGGCGACCTCAAGCCAGCCGGCGATCCAGCGGGTATCGCGCGCGCCGTGAACCGGATCGGTCATGTCGCCCGCGTCGATCAGCAGAGTCTGCAACGTTACGCCCGAGACATCGAGCTGGTTGCGCAATTCCCCGAGATAGACCGGGTCGCGGCTGCGCAGGTGGAAGGAGACAATTTCCAGCCGGTGATAGCCGTGATTGGCGAGCACCGATGGCAGGCCGAGCAGGGATTCCTCACCCTCGCCATATCGATCGTCGCCGTCGCTGACCGCATCTGTCGCCAGATCATGGGGATAGATCGTGCCCAGCAGGCGGTGCAGCGACCAGGTGGATACGGCGATGCGCTGGTTCGGATCGGCCATTTTTGTACTCCTCTATTGCCGCGGAGCTTTCCACGCCGCCGCACCGGGCGCAAGGCGCAGCGACTGCCGGCGCCGCTAGTCCACCCGCCCGCGCGCCGCGACTGGCAGGGTTTCGATGAGTTCGCCGCTGCGCATCAGATGCACGCGATCGAAGAGATTGGTCACCGGACAGCAGTGATTGGGGATGATACGGATGATGTCGCCGATCGCGGGCTTGACCGCGCAGGCCGATATGTCGAGCGTGCCGTGTTCTTCGCTGAGACCCACCACCCTGGCTTCGGGGAATTCCACGACATGCCCATGCCCGACAAGGCCGAGCAGATCGCTGGTCAGCGCCTTGGAGCCGGCATCGACTATCGCCCGGTTTTCGGTCGGACGCGAGACAACCGTTGCCAGCACCGTCAGCGCGCAATCCTCAAAGCTTGCCGCGCCGGCTGCGACCTGCGAGCGATCCATGTAGATATAGGTGCCGGGACGATATTCGGTGGCGACGCGCGCCGCCTCGTCCATGTGCCAGATGTCGGGCGTGCCGCCCGTCGTGATCGCCGGGATCATAATGCTGGCTGCCTCGAAGGCCGTCCGGGCCTTTTCCAACCATTGCGCGGCAGCCTCGTATTTGCCGGCTGCCGGATAGGTCATGAGACCGGCAAAGGCCAGGCCCGGTGCAGCCATAATGGTGCGGGCAAGCTCAAGCGCTGCCTCCGGCGACTGCACGCCGCAGCGGCCCATGCCAGTATCGCATTCGACGAAGACACCCAGCGGATGGCTCGCATCGGTAAAGGTTTCGGCGAACCCCTTGACGCAGTCGGTGCTGTCGGCGACGGTGCGGATCGTGACACGTTCATGCAGTGCCTTGAGGCGCTTCAGCTTGGCCTTCCCGATGATGTTAAAGGTCAGCAGCAGGTCGGTAAGGCCGGCATCGGCCATGACCTCGGCCTCGCCCAGTTTCTGGACGGTAATGCCGACGGCACCCAGATCGACCTGACGCCGGGCGAAATAGGGCAGCTTGTGGGTCTTGATGTGGGGCCGCAGCGCGATGCCAGCCTTGTCGGCGGCAGCCTGGGCGCGTTGCAGATTGGCCTCGGCCCGATCCACATCGATGAGCACGCAGGGCGTATCGAGTTCGGTATAGTGCGTCATGGCGCGCGCAGGACCTCGTTGACGAAGCGCAGATTGCCGGCGGATAGGCCGGCGTCGACAGGAAGGGTCACACCGGTAATGCCCAATGCGGCATCGGAGGCAAGGAACAGCGCCGCATGGGCTACCTCCTGCGGAGAGACCATGCGCCCCAGTGGGTAGTGCGGCAGGACATTGTCGAGCAGGTCCGGATTGTCCGCGAGCCTGTGGTCCCAGGCCGGCGTGCGTACCGAACCGGGCGCTACGACATTGGCCCGCACGCCTTCGCCGCCCCTTTCCACGGCAATTGCCCTGGCATAGGCAATCAGCCCCGCCTTGGCTGCCGAATAGGCAGGATTGCCGAAATGCTGAAGGGCATTGACCGAGGAAATGAAGACCACATTGCCCGAGCCGCGTTCTGCCATGGCTGACGCCATGGGGTCGACCAGCGCGTAGGTGCCATTGAGGTTGATCGCCATTTCGCTGGCCCAGACAGCGTCATCGAGCTGGCCCAGATGTTCAGCGCGGGTGAAGCCGGCATTGGCGATCACCGCATCGACCACGCCATGGGTGGCGATATCCGCCAGAGCAGCCTTGCGGGTCGCCCTGGCATCGGCCTGGTCGAACAGCATGGTTCGCGCGAGCGGCAGCCCCTCAAGCATGGCTGCGTCCCGATCTGCCCCGACGATGGACGCTCCGGCAGCATGGAACGTCTCCACCAGTACGCGGCCGATGCCGCCCCCGGCACCGGAGATAAGGACGGTCTTGCCATCGAGACGGAACGGAGACTGGGTCATTGCACGATCCTCATGCCGCAAGACAGGCGATCAAGGCCCCTTATACGCCACGCAGTCGATCTCGACCTTGCAATCGACCATCATATGGCTCTGCACGCAGGCGCGCGCCGGCGGATGGTCGCCGAAATAGCTCTTGTAGATAGCGTTGAAGCTCCAGAAATCGCGCGGATCATCGAGCCAGACGCCGCAGCGCACCACATGCTCGAGCCCGTATCCGGCTTCTTCGAGGATGGCGATCACATTCTGAATGGTAAGGTGGGTCTGCTCGATTATGCCGGTACCGACGATTTCGCCGTCTTTCATGGGCACCTGGCCCGATACGAAAAGCCAGCCGCCGGCCTCCACTGCGCGGGCAAAGGGCAGGTTCTGCCCACCCGCTCCCGACTTCTCGGCTCCGTAGCGCTTGATCGGCATAACCCACTCCATAATGAAATTGAATTTCGTCGTGTCAGCCTACTATAGCGAACATTGTCTGCCTTGCAGCGATTTCCGGCGCCAGAATGTAAATTTCTTACGTGAAACCGGATGGGTCTTGATATAGCGTCGGGCCAGTCACCCGCGACCCGGACACAAGCCCTTGCGCCTCTTCACCGCTGCCCTGGCCACCGAAACCAATACGTTTTCGCCCATCGCCATCGACAAGCGGGCGTTCGAGGCGTCGCTCCATGCCAAGCCGGGCCAGCATCCGCCGACGCCCACGCTCTGCACTGCCCCGATCACCGTGGGCCGCGAGGTCTGCGCGCGCGAGGGCTGGACCCTGGTCGAAGGCACGGCGAGCTGGGCCGATCCGGCTGGACTTGTTGCCAGGGCTACGTATGAAGAACTGCGCGACGAGATCATTGGCCAGCTCGAGGCCGCCATGCCGGTCGACGGGGTCGTGCTCGGCCTGCATGGCGCCATGGTGGCGCAGGGTTACGACGACCCCGAAGCCGACCTCCTGTCCCGTATTCGCGCCATTGTCGGCCCGGATGTGCTGGTCTGCGCCGAACTCGACCCGCACAGCCACCTGACGGTCCGGCGCACCGAGGCGGCCGACTTCTTCGTCTATTTCAAGGAATTCCCGCATACCGACTTCGTGGATCGCGCGCGCGATCTCTGGTCGATCGCGACGCGGGCGCTCAAAGGCGAAATCCGGCCGGTGATGAGCGTTTTCGACTGCCGGATGATCGATGTCTTCCCGACTTCGAGACAGCCGATGCGGGGTTTCGTCGACCGGATGATGGCGCTGGAACAGTCCGAGCCTGGGCTCCTGTCGCTCTCGGTCGTTCACGGCTTCATGGCCGGCGATGTGCCCGAAATGGGCACGAAGGTGCTCGCCGTTACCGACAATCGGCCTGATCTGGGCGCGGAGCTCGCCGAGCGTCTGGGGCGAGAACTCTTTGCCATGCGCGGCACCTTCATGGTCAGCCAGGTGGACGAGAAGACCGCCGTCGACGCGGCCCTGGCCGCCATCCGCGGTCCGGTCGTGATCGCCGACGTCTGGGATAATCCGGGGGGCGGCACGGCGGGCGACGCCACCGTGATCCTTGCCGAATTGATCGAGCGCGGCGTCACGGACGTCGCCGTGGGCACCATCTGGGACCCGATTGCGGTGCAGATCTGTTTTGCTGCCGGTGAAGGCGCGGAAATCCCGTTGCGCTTCGGCGCCAAGTCAGCGCCGGAGACCGGCAGCCCTGTCGATGCCCGTGTGACCGTCAGGCGTCTCGTGCGCAATGCAGAAATGAGGTTCGGCGACAGCTACGCCCCGTTCGGCGACGCGGCTCATGTGCATTTCGAAGGTATCGACGTGATCCTCAACTCCACGCGCGCGCAAAGCTTCGATCCGAGCCTTTTCACAGCCCTCGGCATTGATCCGACCGCGCGGAAAATCCTGCTGATCAAGTCGACGAACCACTTCTACGACTCCTTCTCGAAAATCGCGTCAGAGATCGTCTATTGCTCGGCCGGCAAACCCTATCCCAACCGTCCGGCGGAGACCGACTATCGCAAGGCGCGTCGGGACATCTGGCCGATGGTGGACGATCCATGGCTTGCCGCGACTAGCTGAGGAGAAGGTACCCCCACCTAGCCTCCCCAGAAGAGGAGGCTCGGTGGGGCGGATGCGTTATTCCGCGGACCAGTGGCCATACATGATCGGCATCAGCCCCGCCATGGACTTGAACCGGTCCCAGCTCTTGCGCTCAGGCAGCGTCCAGCCGCTTTCGGCGACGGCCGACAGACGCGGGAAGACGAGACGATCGAAGATGGCGCGATCGGTCATGGATTCGGACCAGATACAGGACTGTATGCCCAGAAGATGCTTGAGCCCCTCTTCGGAAAAGCCCTCGCGCGCCTCGAACTCATAGGTTTCCTGCGGACCTGACCAACCGGCCCAGCCGGCACCCGGCTCGGCCCACGAGACGCCATTGGCCATGTCGAGATAATAGCGCTGGCCGGGCGAGACCACGATGTCAAAGCCGCGCTCGCCCAACGCGGCGTTGATCTCCACATTGCGCCAGCCGATCACGTAAGCCTTGTCCTTGGCCACCGCATCGCCATGGGCCGCCTCTTCCCAGCCGCCCGTGATCGCGCCCTTGGACGCGATATAGGCATGGACGCGCTTGATGAATTCGGCCTGCAGGATCGCGGTCGGCGAGCCCTCGATCTCGTCGGCGCCATGATGGTTGCCGAGCTGGTTGTACTGCGCCTCATGCTTGGCCCGCATGGCGGGACCGGCCAGCTTCTCGATCATGTCGAGCGCCAGGGGCGAGCCCGACCAGGCGGCCAGCGGCACTTCGTCGGCACCCAGATGGAAGATGCCCGCCGGGAACAGCTCGAGCGTTTCGTCGATCACCTTTTCGACGAAGGTATAGACCGGCTCGTGGGCGGGGTTGAGGCTGTTGTTCGGAAAGCCCTGGACCGACTGGTATTCGCCGGTTTCATTGGGGTCACGCAGTTCAGGCAGAGCCTGGAGCGCGCCATAGAAGTGGCCGGGCATGTCGATTTCGGGGATCACGGAAATGGCGAGGTCATCCGCCAGCGCCACGATTTCGCGCACGGCAGCCTTGCTGTAATAGCCCCCTGTCGGATGTGGGCCCGAGCCAAGCAGCGGCGGCAGAGCCTTGCCATGGCCCCGCCACGCGGCAATTTCAGTCAGCTGCGGATAGGCCTCGATTTCCAGCCGCCAGGCCTCGTCCTCGGTCAGGTGCCAATGGAAGCGGTTCATCTTGTTCCAGGCCATGATGCGGATGAGGCGGCTCACCTCGGCCGTGGTGTAGAACTGGCGGGCGACATCGAGATGGCTGCCCCGGAAGCCAAAGCCCGGCTCGTCGTTGATGACGCCCCCGGTGGGCCAGGTGAACGTGCCGGGATGTTGCCGCGCACCGCGCAGCATATGCCCCAGCGTTACCAGCCCATAAAAGAGCCCCGCATGAGTAGACGCCGACACGCCGGCGCTGTTCTCGGCAAAGGCGATTTCATAGGCCTCGGGTCCAAGGCCGGCCTTTTCGGTGACGTGCACCGCCATGCCGCCTTCGGAAGCAGGGCGTACGATGGCTTCTACGGCAAAAAGTTCTGCCACGAGATCGGCAAAGGCGTCCGCGGCGCGAATGGCGAGATCGCCTTCGGGCTTGAGGTCGAGCCCCACGGGCGCAATGCGGCTGCCGCTGGCCGCGACATGCCGGGGCCAGGGAATGATCGAATAGGGCGCGGGCGCCTTGGCCGGCACGGGGAACCTGGCTGCGCCCTTGAGCAGCGGCGCATTGTGTCCCTTGCCCTGGGTCGGGGCTGTCGGCACGGCGATCACGGCGCCGTCTTCGAGCACGACATAGGCGGCGTTGGCGCCATCGCTCCAGTGCCGCAGCCCATAGGACAATCCACGCGCTGTCGCTGTCCAGGTCTGGCCCGGCTCGAGCACGAAACCGTCCGGAGGCGCGATGACCGTGTGGTTGGACAAACGCTTGAGGAGCTTGCCATTTTCCAGCGTCGCCTGCGGATCGATACGCGCCGGGCCGGAAAAGCCGACCTGGAAATTGCGGACCGGCGTGTCCCCGGTATTGGTCAGCACAATGCCGTAGCCAAGGGGCTCGCTATCGGTTGCGGGCGACCAGGTGGTGACAAGGGTAAAGGCGGGCATGGTAGTTCCTAACGAAGGCAATGCGTGTGAAGGAAGTGGGGAAGCTGACGCCGGACTACGCCCGCTGCATTCGCGGTGTGATCCAGGTCACCATCAGTCCCCCAGCGGCTGGGCGTCGTCGCCGTCGCGATTGACGACGAGCTGGTGCTTGATGCGGCGCATGCTGGCCACGGCGGATGAACCGAGGCGCGCGGCGATGGTCTGACTGAGGATGTCCAGCGTGGCGAGAAAGGCGTAGCGCCCAGGCGTCGGGCGAAGGATGTCCTGGTTTTCGCGCCACTGCACCGGCAGCAGAATATCGGCTTCGCCCGCCAGTGCCGATCCCGGGCGCGTCACTACAATGCGGGTCATGCCATATTCGCCGGCCACCGACAGCGCCTTGGCCAAGGGCAGGTTATTGCCCGAGAGCGAAAAGGCGATGACCACCGCCCCCGAGGGCGCGGCCGCGGCGCGCATCATCTGCACCTGGTGGTCGGTGGAGGCAGCGACCTTGAGGCCGAGCCGGAAGAGGCGCGCCTCGGTCTCGTTGGCCATCATCGAACTCGATCCGCCCGAGCCGAAGCTGAGCACATAGCTGGACTTGACCAGCGACTCGGCAGCGCGCTCGATGGCGTCGAAATCGAGGGCCTCGAACGTATCGTAGATGGTGGACTGAATGCCGTTGATGACGCCCTGCGCAATGTCGCGGACGCTGGATGGTCCGGTGGCAGGAGCGAAATAGCGCTGGCCGACAAAGCGCGACTGCGCCAGCCGCACCTTGAAGTCGGCATAACTGTCGCAGCCGAGGCGCCGGCAGAAGCGGGTCACGGTGGGCGGGGAGACCTCGGCCTGCGCCGCCAGGTCGACAATGCTCATCTTGAGCACCCGATCGACGTCGCCGAGCACGATTTCGGTGAGGGCACGCTCGGACCGCGTGAAGGCATCCTTTTCGGTCTGCAGCAGGCCCACAATATCCAGCATCGCACGCCCTCCGGCCGGTTTCCGTCCCGCTTAGTAGACGGCCAGGCCCCGCGAGTCGAACAGATGCACCCGCTCGACATCAAAGCCGATGCGCACGGGTTTGCCATCTTCAAGGGCCGGATCACCTTCGAAAAGACCGATGAAGTTTTCCCCGCCCGGCAGGGTGGAATAGGTAATGGTGTGGATGCCCAGATGCTCGACGATATTAGGCGTGGTCTCGATGGTGAACTGGCCACCCTCGAGCGCGAGATGTTCGGGGCGAATGCCGAGCGTCACATCCTGACCGGCCACGTCGGTACTGGTGCGCGGCAACTCGATCGTGCCCAGCTTGCCCAGATCAACCAGCACGGTGCTGCCATTGGCCGAGCGCACCCGGCCATTGATGAAATTCATCTTGGGCGAGCCGATAAAACCGGCGACGAAGAGATTATCGGGGCGGTGATAGAGGTCGAGCGGCGACCCCACCTGGCTGATCTGGCCCGCATCGAGCACCACGATCTTGTCGGCCATGGTCATGGCCTCGATCTGGTCATGCGTCACATAGATCATGGTCGAGCCCAGCCGCTTGTGCAGTTCCATGAGCTCGATGCGCATTTCCGAACGCAGCGCGGCATCAAGGTTGGACAGGGGTTCGTCGAAGAGGAAGATCTTGGGCTGGCGCACGATGGCGCGGCCGATGGCGACGCGCTGGCGCTGGCCGCCGGACAACTGGCCCGGCCGGTGCTGCAGGCGGCTTTCAAGCTGGAGCACCTTGGCCGCCGCCTGGACGCGATTGTCCACCTCGGCCTGCGGCAGCTTTTCGACGCGCAGGGGAAAGGCGATGTTTTCGTAGACGCTCATATGCGGATAGAGCGCGTAGCTCTGGAACACCATGGCAATGCCACGGCGGACGGGGGGCAGGTCGTTGACGACCTTGCCGCCGATCTCGATCTCGCCCTCACTGACGTCCTCGAGCCCCGCGATCATGCGCAGCAGCGTGGACTTGCCGCAGCCCGAAGGACCGACGAACACCACGAACTCGCCTTCCGACACATCGAGGTCGATACCCTTGATGATACGGGCTTCGTTGAAGGATTTTTCGAGGCGCTTGAGGCTGAGCTGAGACATCGCGGCATCTCCGGAATGAAGGGTGTGCCGTCGCCCGGAGGCGACGGCGGAGGTCTGGGAGGACCTTACTTGTACTGCTCGAGTTCACCGGCAGCCTTGGTGAGGGCAGCCTGGGGCTCGGCAGCGCCAGTCACGACGGACTGGACCATTTCGATCATCACGTTCTGGAAGCCGATATAGTCGGTCAGCAGCGGCTCGGGGCCACCGAATTCGATACCGTCGATGAAGGGCTTCCAGTGCGGCTGCTCGGCCACGAGCTTGTCGACTTCAGCCGAAGGACGCAGCGGGGTCAGGCCGCCTTCGGACAGTTCGTAGGCGAGCTGGTTTTCCGGCGAAGTCAGGAACTTGCCAAATTCGATGACCTTGTCTTCCTGGCCGGTACCCTTGAACACGGCGAGCGAGTCGGTGATCAAAAGCGTGCCCGGACCCTGGGCCGACGGGCCGGTCGGCAGCGGGGCAACGCCCCAGTTGATGCCGGCTTCGGTGCCGCGACCGGCGCAGCTCACCGAGCAGTGCATCATGGCAACGCCACCATCGAGCCAGATGGCGCGCACTTCGTTCTGCTCGTAGGCGGTCGGGCCTTCCTCGGAATAGGGCACGATATCCCGGAAAGCCGTCAGGGCCGCGAGGTTTTCCGGCGAGTCGAGGACGATGTTGCCATCGGCGTCGATGACCTGGCCGTTATTGGTGTAAATCCAGTGCAGGAACCAGTGCATGGTGCCGTCAAAGGTCTTGGCGATCATGCCGAAGCCGGCAGCATCGGTGTTCTCGGTGATCTGCTTGGAGAAGGCGATCTCTTCTTCCCAGGTCTTGGGCGGGGTTTCGGGATCAAGGCCGGCTTCTTCGAAGAGGTCCTTGTTCCAGAACAGGGCCTTGGTCGAGAATGCGACCGGGATGCCCCACTGGGTGCCGTCGAAGGTCACCGTCTCGGGAACGTAGTTGTAGTAGGCGGCCTTTTCCTCGTCGCTCATCGGGACCGGAACGATGAGGTCGTTCTGGGCGAACTGCTTGAGCGTGCGCGAGCCGACATAGGCGATATCGACCGGGGTGCCGGCGACGGCAAGCGTCGTCACCTTATCCTGGCACTGGCCCCAGCCCACGAGTTCGGGCGCGACGGGATAGTCGGGATTGGCCGCGTTCCATTCCTCGAACAGGGCGGTGTAGACCGGGGTCACCACGTCGCCACAGAGGATGATGTTGATTTCTTCGGCTGCAGCAACGCCTGCCAGCCCTGTCGTGCCGGACAGGGCCACAAGCGACGCGAGGAAGATGCGCTTGGTATTCATTGGTTTAGTCTCCCTTGTGATGCGGCCCTTGAGAGCCGCCTTTCCCTCAGCCTGCCCCCTCGGGCACGGCCTCCGAAACTGGTGTTGCGCTACTGCTTGACGGCCCCGGCGGTAAGGCCGGCCACCAGGTAGCGCTGCAAGAAAACGATGACGATCATCACCGGCAGGATGCCCACGAAGCTGGCCGCCATCAGCTCGTTCCACTGCACTTCCTGTTTGCCGAAGAAGGCGAAGAGCCCGACCGGCAGCGGCATGAACTCGGACTTGGAGTTGAAGGTCAGCGCGAAGATGAACTGCTGCGCATAGGCCCCGATGAAGGTCATGATGGCGACGACGACGATGCCGGGCATGGCCAGCGGCAGGATCACGCGGCGCAGCGTATAGAGGCGGGAGGCGCCGTCGACCCAGGCCGCCTCGTCGAGCTCGCGCGGAATGCGCAGCATGTAGGTGCGCAGCAGCCAGATCGAGGACGGGATGAGGAAGGCCGCGCCAGGCACGATCATGGCGAAATAGGTATTGAGCAGACCCAGGCCGCGCATCAGCCGGAACAGCGGGATCAGGAGCACGGCGCCCGAAAACATGTTCACGGCCAGGAACATGCCGAGCAGGAGCCCGGCGCCGGCAAAGTTGAACCGGGCGAAGGCATAGGCGGCGGGTACGACGATGGCGACGACGATCAGGGTCACGATCGTGGAGATGAAGAAGGAATTGAAGATGTAGAGACCCAGCAGCGGCACCGAGGTCCACATGTTGAAATAGGCGTCGAAGGAGCCGTTCTTGGGGATGAAGCTGTAGGGGGTCGAAAACAGCTGCGCCAAGGGCTTGAGCGAGACCAGGAACCCTTCGATGAACGGCGCGAGCACGAAGAACAGGAACAGGGCAATGCCGGCATAGAGCGCCACCACCTCATACCACTGGTAGCGATCGATCATCGCACGGGCGGTGCGGGGGCGCGCCTTGGGCTTGACCAGGGCGGGACTGTCGACGGCGGCGACTTCGGTGGTGCGGGCGACGTCGCTCATTTCACTTCTCCCTGCGAAAGCTTCCGGACGGCGCGGAAATAGACGAGGCAGAAGATCGACACGAAGATGCAGATCACCACGGCCCGCGCGGCGCCTTCGCCATATTTGCGGCTGCCCATGGCGGTCTTGTAGGTGTCGATGATCATCGTCGTGGTCTGGCCGGACGGACCGCCATTGGTGAGGATGTAGATGATGTCGAAGCTGTTGAAGGTGGCGATGAGCGAGAGCAGGCTCATGGTGACGATCGCCGGAAGCATCAGCGGCAGGGTGATGCGGCGGAAACGGTAGAAGCGCCCTGCCCCGTCGGTCCAGGCTGCTTCATAGAGGTCCTTGGGGATCGATTGCATGGCCGCGAGGAAATAGATGGTCACCATGGGCACGCCGATCCAGACGTCGGTGACGATGGTGGCCCAGAATGCGGTATGGCCGTAGGCGAGCCAGGCCACGGGCCCGTTGGTGATGCCGAAATTCTGCAGCAGCCCCGAGATCATGCCGAAATTGCCGTTATACATCCAGGCCCACATGTAGATGCCGATGGCCATGGGCACGATCCAGGGCGGCATGGTGAGGA
>PJUF01000206.1_pt1 | contig 50703 bp, 45 predicted proteins | sample 1512191 | NCBI WGS metagenome assembly PJUF01 (sample SAMN08177673, study PRJNA422409) | Feces metagenome, whole genome shotgun sequencing project. | isolation source: Chicken feces (3) enriched on wood chips | host: Gallus gallus | place: USA: Madison | collected 2015-01-15 | reverse complement strand
CATCACCGAACAGCCGCGCTACCGCGTCAACGACCAGCTGGTCGGGCAGGGCCGTCACAACGTGGTGCAGATCGGCAGCGACCTGACCTTCTGGGGCAACCAGGATCGCGGCGTGGTCGGCGTAATGGCCGCCAGTGGCCAGGCGAGCAACCGGATCACCTCCGAGCTGACCGGCTACGGTGCTGAAGGTCGCGTCGATGGTCGTGAAGTGGGCGTCTACGGCACCTGGATGCAGAACGCCGAGGATGATGATGGCCTGTACATCGATGGCTGGCTGCAGGCGGCGCAGTTCAAGAACCGCGTGCAGGGCGACGCGCTGGCGCGGGAAGAGTATCGCTCGCGCAGCCTGTCGGCCTCGCTGGAAGCTGGGTATGCCGTGCGCCTGCACCAGAATGACAGCAGCGCGCTGTACCTGGAACCGCAGGTGCAGGCCATCTGGACCGACTACCGCATGGACGGCGGCCAGCACCAGGAAGTGAACGGCACGGTGGTGAAGTCGGCTGAAGCCGGCGGCCTGCAGACCCGCGTCGGTGCCCGCCTGTACGGCCACTCGACCTCGGGCGAAGGCAACCGCGTGCAGCCGTTCGTGGCAGTGAACTGGATCCGCAATGGCAGCGACGCCAATGCGGTGTGGCTGGGCAACCAGCGTCTGCAGGGCATCGTGCCCAAGGACGTGTACGAGGCCAAGGCGGGGGCACAGCTGCAGCTGTCGCCGAAGCTGACCGGCTGGGGCGAACTGAGCATCCAGAACGGTGACTACGGCTTCCGCAGCGTGGGCGGCCAGCTGGGCGTGAAGTACGCCTGGTAATACCCGCGCATCGCCTGTAAAAAGTGGCCCGCCTTCTGCGAAGAAGGCGGGCTTCTGCTATTGAAAATCAGAGCATTCTCATAGCCTGCGGGGCAGCGGCATTGCCATACTGGCCCCGTTCCCGCGTGGTACCCCGTCAACCAGGGTCTTGCATGCCTCGTTCGGCACTGGTTGGCGGGCTTTTCTCCCAAGGCGGCCCTCCTGAGGGGCCTCGGCATGGGTCAACGATACATTTCGCCAGATTTCACCAATTGATAACCAATCTCAATTGGCATAGCATTTCGTCCGCCAGCCCCGGACCTTCGTCTCGCCAGCGCCCACGCTCCCCGACACGAAGGCCCCATGAAGACTCTTTCCCTGCCCGCCGCCGCCGCGCTGGCGCTGGCTGCATCCCTGCCGGCATACGCCCACACGCCCTACCTGGTGCCCAGCAACTTTGCGCCACGGGCAGGGCAGACCATCGCCATGGATGCCGCGTTCGCCGAGACCTTCTTCGTCCCCGAAACCGCGTTCGATAACAGCCAGTTCACGGTGACGGGGCCGGGCGGCACGCAGGCACCGCTGCCCTCGCAGGCGATGAAGACTCGCACGGTGGCCGAATACACGCTGCCGGCAGGCACCGGCACCTACCGCCTGAGCACCGGCCCGCGCCTGGGCGCGCTGTTCCGCACGTGGGAAAAGGACGGCAAGCGCGAAAGCTCGCGCGACCCGGCGGTGAAGATTCCGACCGGTGCCAAGGTGATCTCCGATTTCCAGTCGCTCACCCAGGCCGACAGCTACATCAGCGTCGGCAACCCGGACCGCGCCGCACTGGCACCACGCAACAAGGGCGTGGAGCTGGTACCGGTGACCCATCCCAACGATCTGTACGTGGGTGAGACCTTCGATTTCATCGTGCAGTACGACGGCACGCCGCTGGCCGACCAGGCCGTGGAAGTCACCGAAGCGGTGTGGAGTTCGGATCGCACCCCGCAGGTGGTGAACCTGAAGAGTGACGCCACCGGGCACGTGCGCTTGCCGCTGTCTGCGGCCGGCACCTGGATCGCCCTGAGCCGCCACCGCACGGCGGCGCCCGCAGGCGCGCCGGTGGCCGAGTACAGCAACAGCGTCACGCTCTCGTTCCGCGTGCTCAATCCCTGATTTCCCCGTAACACCGCCTTCGAGGTCGACATGAAAACCACCGTGCTTGCCAGTGCGTGCGTTGCCGCGCTGCTGCTTTCTTCCGCTGTTTCCGCACAGACCGCGCCCGGCCCGCGCCCGCTGGTGGGCGGCCATGGCAACAACGTGCTGGCCTTCATTGCCGAGCATGACGACAACGGCGATGGCCGGGTAACCTGGGAAGAGTTCGAAGCCTTCCGCCGCACCCGCTTCGACGCCACCGATACCGACCGGAATGGCACCGTGGAAGAGGCCGAGTACGTGGCCGAATTCGATGCCCGCGTGGCCGCTGAGATCGAGCGCGAACGCGCCGCCCAGATCGAGCAGACCAAGGCCCGCTTCGCCGCGCTGGACACCGACAAGAGTGGCCAGATCTCCCGCGCCGAGTTCGATGCCGCTGGCGAAAAGACCTGGCAGGGTGGGCAGAAGGCACTGGCCAGCAAAGGCGCTGACACCAAGGCTGCACCGCAGCGCGAAGCGAAGACCGCTGCCGGCGCGCAGCGCTTCGACAACCAGCCGCGCAGCCGCCTGGGCATGCCGACCAGCCATACGGCGGCCGGTTTCCTGGAGCTGTACGACGAGAATGGCGACGGCAAGGTCGACCGTGCCGAGTACCAGCGCGTGCGCGACGCGCAGTTCGCGCGCACCGACAGCAATGGTGATGGCCAGCTGAGCCTGGATGAGTATCTGGCCGAATTCGAGACCCGCGTGGACCGCCGCATCGATGCGATGGACCAGGGCGGCGACCGCCAGGTGCACGTGCGCTTTGGCGTGCTCGATGCCGACAAGGATGGCCACATGACCTTCGCCGAATACCAGGTGTCGGGCAAGCGCCTGTTCGAGACCGCTGACCGCAACAAGGATGGCGTGGTTGATGCGGCCGACGCCAAGGTGCCGCCGCCCGCACCGCGCCGCTGATGCTCCGGGCCGCCCGGCAACGGGTGGCCCTCCGTCGCAAGCGTTGTTCCGTTCGCCGCCCGGCCCGCCTGAAAGCGGTGGTCCGGGTGCCCCCGTGCCCGATCGAGCCTTTGATGACTTTTCTTTCCACCCGGCTGCTGGCGCTTTGCATGACGCTGTGCGGGCTGCCTGCCGCCGCCGCCACGGCTGCGGAACTGCATCGCGACCATGTGCTCGGCACGTCGCTGGACCTGCGCATCGATGCGCCGGATGCGCAGGCGCGTGCCGCCGGGCATGCGGCCCTGGCCGAGATCGAACGGCTCGATGCCGTACTCAGCCGGTGGCGCCCGGACAGCGAACTGAATCGCTTCAATGCCAGCGACACCCCGCAGGCGTTGTCCGGCGATCTGCGCGCCGTACTGCGTCTGTGCGAGGAATGGCGTGCACGCACCGAGGGACTTTTCAGCTGTCGTCTGGGGGCGCTGGCGCAGAGCTGGCGGCAGGCGCAGGACAGCGGCGTGCTGCCCACGCGTGAGGAACTGCGTGCGCTGGCCTCAGCCGCTGCATCGGCCGAGGTCAGCCTCGATGACCGCCAGCCGGTGATGCGCCCGCAGGCCGTGGTGTTCGACGTGGATGCACTGGCCAAGGGCTACATCATTGATCGGGCGCTGGCCGCGGCCCGCGCTGCGGCCCCTGCGGCCACTGCCATCGGCCTCGACATCGGCGGCGATGCCCGCTACTGGCAGGCCAGCGGGGCAGGGCAGGCCTGGCCGGTGGGCGTGGCCGATGCCCGCGCGCCGCGCGACAACCGGCCTGCCCTGGCCACGGTGGGCCTGCGCTCGCAGGCCATTGCGGCCAGCGGCCATGCCACCCGTGGCTACACGGTAGGCCGCCGGCAGTACAGCCATATCCTGGATCCGTGGTCGGGTTGGCCGATGCAGTTCGCCCCGTCGGCGACGGTGGTAGCGCCCGATGCCAGCAGCGCCGATGCGCTGGCCACCGCGCTGTCGGTGATGCCGATCCGTTCCGGGCTGGAACTGGCCGATGCCATGCCCGGTGTTGCCGCGCTGATCCTCAGTGATACCGGTACCGCCTTCACCTCGCAGCGCTGGCCTGCACTGCTGGTGGCCGGCAGCGGCCAGGCCACCGCGCCCGAACAACTGGTCATCGACTACCAGGTGCCCGCGCTTGAGAGCGAGCGCTACCACGCGCCGTACCTGGCCCTGTGGATCGCCCGCGAGGATGGCAGCCCGGTGCGCCAGCTGCTGGTGCTGGGCGAGCGTTCCCGCTACCTGCAGGATCTGCCGCAGTGGTGGCGCCGCTATGGTCGCGACGATCTGCCGGCCATCCAGGGCATCGCACGCCCGACCCGCATGCCGGGCCGCTACTCGGTGGCCTGGGATGGCCGTGACGACCGTGGCCACGCGCTGCCGCCCGGCGCATATCACGTCCAGGTCGAAGCGGCCCGGCAGGGCGGCGGCCATGAATTCCTTTCGGTTCCGGTTGATACCGGGCAGCACACCGGGTTGCCGGTGACAGCGCAGGGGCGCAGCGAGATCGGCACCCTGCAGGTCTCCCGGCCCTAGGCAGAACGTTTTCCCACTTACTCCCAGCAACGCAGACCGCGCCGCATCCCGGCGCTCCGCAGCCAGGAACGCTCCGGGCCCCATGGCCCCTGGGCACCACCACCTTCCACAACTGCGGAGTCTCCGATGAAACTGCAACCCTCACTGCTGGCCCTGGCCGTCGCCACCAGCCTCGCCGTGCCGGCCCTCGCCAGCGCCGCCACGCTTGAAGCCGACAGCACCCTCGACACCATCCAGGTGACCGAGACGCGCAAGAAGTCCGACAACCAGAACGTCACCACGCTGTCGGCCAAGAACCTGCAGCAGCAGGGCGCGCAGAGCATGGAAGACGCCATCCGTTACGTGCCCGGCGTGGAAATGGTTGACCTCGGTCGCGCCGGCTTCAACGGCTTCAACATCCGTGGCATGGAAGCCGACCGCGTGTCCATCACCCTGGATGGCCTGAGCTTTCCGCAGAGCATGGACCCGGGCACCTACCAGCCTTACGAATTCTTCCGCTCCGGCCGCGGCAGCGTCGATCTGGAAGCGGTGAAGACCGTGGAGATCATCAAGGGCGCTGACGCCATCACCGCCGGCAGCGGCGCGCTCAGCGGCGCGGTGATGTTCACCACCAAGGACCCGGCCGACTTCCTCAAGGCCAGCGGTAACGACAGCTTCGGTTCGGTGAAGTACGGCTACACCGGTTCCAGCGATGAGAACATGGGCTCGCTGACCCTGGCCAACCGCACCGGCAAATTCGAATCGCTGCTGGTCTATACCAAGCGCGATGGCCACGAGACCGAATCTTGGTACGACACCACCATTGACCGCCTTGGCCCGGGCCGCCGCACGCCCGATCCGGTCGACCGCGAAAGCGACAATCTGCTGTTCAAGGTCAACTTCCTGGCCACCGACACCCAGACCCTGGGCGTGGTCTACGAGCGCGCACGTTCCACCAACGATGTCGACAACTGGACCCGCAGCGACGGCACCGGCTCGTACTTCTTCCGCAGCGCCGAAGACCGCAGCGACCGCGACCGCTATGGCCTGAAGTACACCTGGCAGCCGGACAACGCACTGTTCGACAACCTGGAAGCCACCGCCGACTACCAGAAGAACTACATCCAGGGCCAGACCAATGTGCTGGTAGCCAATGGCACCGCCGCCACCTACGGCACCCGCTGCTCGGTCACCGACCCGTGCTCGCGGCAGGAAAACCGCTGGGACACGCAGAAGCGCAACCGCGTTGCACTGGACTTCGACAAGAGCGTCGAAGCCGGTGGCGTGCGCCATGACATCGTCTACGGCGCCGCCTGGCAGCAGGCGAAGATCCACTGGAACTCGGTGGATTCGCGTTGGGGCAACGATGGCACGCTGTTCACCCGTGACACCGATCCGTCGCTGTGGCCGGATACCCGCGAAACCGACCTGACCGCCTACGTGCGCGACCGCGTGCGCCTGCTGGACGACCGCCTCAGCCTGACCGGTGGCCTGCGCTACGACAGCTACAAGTACACCCCGGAAACCTCGGCCGGCGGCAACGGCCAGTCCGGCTACGAGGACGACGCGGGCAGCGTGGGCGTTTCCAAGTTCTCCTCGCCGACCTGGAACCTGGGCGCCGAGTTCAAGTTCACCGACACCCAGTCGCTGTGGGTGCAGGGCGGCCGCGGCTTCCGCGCGCCGGGCGTGAATGACATGTACGGCAGCGCGTCCAGCACCGACTACACCCGCGTGTCCGACGGCGCGACCGTGTCGTTGCCCGATGGGCGGAGCAACCCGGATCTGGATGCCGAGCGCAGCCTGAACCTGGAACTGGGCTGGCGCTACCAGAGCGACCGCCTGCGCGTGGGCGTGTCGGTGTTCCGTGACAAGTACAGCAACTTCATCGACACCGCGCAGTACCTGGCCGATGAAGGCATCCAGTACCGCAACAGCCGCGGCGTGGTCAGCAATGGCTACACCTACACCATGCCCATCAACCGTGGCGAGGTGGAAGTGAAGGGTGTTGAAGCCGAGGCCATGTGGCTGCTGGCCGATGACTGGCTGGCGCGCGTGGCGTATTCGTACAACGAAGGCACCGACAACGATGGCGAGCCGCTGGCCAGCATCATCCCGGCCAAGGCGGTGGGTGGCCTGACCTACAACGCACCGTCGCGCCGCTGGAGCATCACCGCCAACCTGACCCACCAGCAGCGCAAGGACCCGTCGGACTACGGCAAGAGCATCACCAACGGCAGCTATGGCGTTGAAGTGGTGCCGGTGTATGCCTACAAAGCGCGTGAATACACCCTGCTGGATGTGTTCGGCAGCTATGCCATCACCCCGAAGATCAACCTGACCGCAGGCATCTACAACGTGTTCAACAAGGAGTACTACCTGTGGAACCGCGTGCGCACCGCCGGTGCCGGCACGGCCATCTTCCAGGGCGCCACCAGCGCTGATGGCATCGGCCGCTGGTCGCAGCCGGGCCGCAACGTGCGTTTCACCATCAGCTACGACTTCCTGTAAGCACGGGGTCGGAGTCAGTAGATCCACGCCATGCGTGGATGGACCGCCGAGGTGCATCCACGCACGGCGTGGATCTACGCACGGAATCCCGTAGAGTCGAGCAAACTCGACTCTACGTCGCCCCAGTAGATCCACGCCATGCGTGGATTCACAACTGCCTTTCATACTGCAGCTTGATGCCCATGGCACTGTCGCTGCCGTAATAACGTGACACCACGCCCTCCGCATCACGATAGATCACCCGCGAGGCCTGCCGCTGCTGCAGCACGTTGCTCAACGACAGGCTCACCCGGCTGGCGTCGCGCAGCGTCCAATCAGCAGAAACATCCAGCGTGCGTTCCGGCGTCGATGTCCGGCTCCACTCGGTACTCAGCCGGTTCCTGCCGCCCCCGCCGTAGCTGTAATCCACACTGCTGGAGAAGCGCTTCGACGCCTGCCAGTGCAGCCCCACGTTGCCGCTCACCGGTGTCTGGTCCGCCAGCCGGTTGTCCGGCCCGGGCACCGAGGCGACCCGGGAAAGGTTGCGGGCCAGGTTGGCAGTGAACTGCAGATCGACATCGGTACGCACCAGGTCGGCCAGGGCGAACCTGGCATCCAGCGTCAGCCCCTGCGCCGTCGCTCTGCCAGCGTTGTACGGTGTGCTGATCCACACGCCGTCCTGCACGTACAGCCTTCGCAGCACCACATCATCAATGCGGCGCGCATAAGCGCCCAGGCTCAGCAGGCCATCCTTGCCGAAATAGTGCTCGTAGGCCGTGTCCACACCCCATGCCACCTCCGGGCGCAGTGCCGGATTGCCCTGCTGGTCCGGGTTGGCCGGGCCATTGCTGTTGTTGACCGAATAGCGGCGGGGCAGCAGCTGCCACGGCTGGGGCGCACTGAACGTGCGGGCCACGCCCAGGCGGAACTGATCCTTGCTGGCAGCGGAGGGTTTGAACACCCATTGCGCTATGGGGCTGAGCACGCTGGAGCGGTTGTGCAGCGTGCCCGTCACGCGGCTGCCCACGGCCGTCTCCAGGCCTTCCCAGCGCAGGCCCAGGTAGGTCTGCAGGCGCGGCGTCGTCCGCCATTGGTCCTGTGCGTACAGCGCCAGGCGACGGATGTCCGCCCGCAGATCATCGTCAATCAGGCCCAATGGCCTGCCATCGGCCGCACGGTCGCGCTGCACGCGGCGCTCGTTGCGTTCGGTGTAGCCGCCTTCCCAGCCGAAGGCGAGGTCGTGCCGTTCACTGAACCCACTGATGTACTTGCCGGTGCTGGAATAGGCGGTATGGGTCGCGTGCGTACGCACGCTGCGGTCCAGGGCGAAGTCACCCCCGGGGGCAAAGCCGAGGAAGGCGAAATCCACGTTGCGGCTGAAGTGCATGACGCCGAATTTGACGTCCAGCGTGTCGTGCTCACCGATCCGGCGCTTCCACTGGCCGTCGCTCTTGACGGTCCACGTGCGCGAATCGTTGATCCAGCGGTTGCGCGGGTAGTCGCTGGGCCCTCCCTCCAGCACGGTCTCGTTGCGGTCGCGGGTCCACGCCTCCGTCCGGTACTGCAGCAGGTTCTGCCAGCTGACCTCATCGCGCTCGCCCAGGGTCCATGTCAGCCTTGGCGCGACGTTGAAGGTGCTGGTCTGGCCGGCATAGCGCTCGCCAGTGTGCCGCACGTACAGCGGCACGCCCTGTGCATCAGTGGCCTGGTCTTCGATGCGTGCGTCCTGGCGTTCCTTTGGGGCCGATGCCGTGGCACTTACCCACCAGGCGAGCGACTGCCGCTTTCCAGACACCAGCGCGGTGGCCGCTGGCAGGGTCCCGGCCCCTTGCTGGGCGGCACTGAGCGTGAGCGTGCGCCGGGGCGACTCGCCGTTCCGGCGCAGAATGATGTTGATGGTGCCGGCAATGGATCGCGTGCTGTACTCGGCCACCGCCGTGGGCAGGACCTCGATGCGCTCGACCAGCGCCGGTGCGATGGAATCGATCGAGAAGCCGGCCGGTGCCGGGTCGCCATCGATCAGGATCTGCACGTAGTCGCCGCCGAGCCCACGCATGCGGATGCCGTCGGCGGTGACCGTCACGCCCGGCAGCCGGCGCAGGACGCTGCCAAGGCGATCATCATGGTGGCGCAGGATGTCCTCGCGGCCGATGCTGACGCGCAGGGTGGGCTCCTCGCGGCGCAGGTCAGCCGTTGAAGGGCCAGTGACCTTGACGGTCTGCAGATCGGTTGCACGGCTGTCCTGTGCGGGCGGATCCGCGGCCTGCGCGGCACAGGCGTGGGCCAACGCCGCCAGGCACAGCGCCACGCTGGATGCCAGGGTTCGCTGCCGGGGGCCGCTTCGGTCGTGCTGCACGCATCCAATCCTTGAGTGGGCGGGGACAATCCTGTGCTGGCCACTCTATCGAGCCCCGCCCATGCGCAGCAGCGGATTGTCGTTGCAACAGGCATTAGCTGGATTCATGACGTGCGGCCGTACAGCCCGGCGATGTACGATCACCCCAACCAGACCCCACGAAAGGACGCGCCATGGCTGGATCGCTGTTTTCCGCAGTGCTGAAGATGATCTGGCCGTTCCCGGTTCCGGACGAGAACGCGTTGCTCCGAGGTGGCGAAGACGATCCGACGGCCGTTCCGGGTATCCATGTCATCTCCGGTTTCGGCGAGGTGCACCGCCTGGCCGCCAGTCGAGCCACCCCGCAGACGATCCGTGATGCGCTGCAGAGCGTTGATTGGGTGCATGGGTTCCATCAGATCGTCGTGGTCGTCACCCCCGGCGTGTCGATGGAGGTAGGCGGCAGCTTGGACCCGCAGCACGGGTTGTCTGCGATGTATGAGAACCACGCCAAGGGTGTGCAGGCGGTCATCACCGAGCCACCGTCCAGCGTTGAAGAGATGCAGGACATCCTGCTGTCCTTCATTGAAGGCGACGATGCATGGAAGATCGAATACCGTTTCAACTTCTTCGGTGATGCGACCGCGTAGAGTCGAGCTTGCTCGACTGTTGTCGCCATGTATCCAGTAGATCCACGCCGTGCGTGGATGATCAGCGGGAAAGCATCCACCTCGAGCTTGCTCGACTGTTCCGGTTGACGGCAGTCGAGCAAGCTCGACTCTACCCGCTCATGCAGCAGGTCGTTTCAACGGCATCACGCCCGGGGGCGTGCCCCGGGCACGATGCGCGAGGCGCCGTTGTCGTAGACCACGGCAATGCGCTCCACGTCTGCAGGCGCGGCGTTGTCGAACCACAGCTCGACCTGGCTGCCCACGGAAATGGGCCGTGCCGGATCCTGCGCGGCAGCCACCGACACCCAGCGCTCCGTGCCTCCACCATCATGGAAGGACACCGTGATGGTGGTGAGCTTGATGGTCGGGGTTCGCGCAAAGGCTGCCAGCCCATCGTCAGTGACCGTGCCCAGGGCGTAGGTTCCGCTGCGCTGCAGGTGGGCCACATCGGCATCGCGGTCGCGACGCTGCATGGCCACCAGCATCATCAGCAGTGCCGCCACCATGGCCACTACCAGCGGTGCCAGGTAGGCCAGGGGCGAGCCTCCGCTGGCGTAGGCCACCCCACTGCCGGCCAACCCGCAAAGCGCCACGTAGATGCCCACTGTCACCACCGGCTCGCTGTCATCGTCCACGGCAGAGCGCAGCGACCAGCTGGCGGTGGACAGCAGGCCCACGAAGCAGACAAACCCGGCAATGACGATCGGCAGCACCCACAGCGGATGCGACTGTCCGCTTACCCGGCACAGGATGCCGGCCACCGTGCCGCTGCCGATGATGCCCAGAGCCAGCGTGACCAGCTGCAGGGGGAGGGAGGGCGAACGGACCGGGTGGGGCGCCTGGCGCTGGCCGGACGAAGGGGGCGGTTGCGTGCTCACGGCGGGACTCCACAGGGTGGACGTGCACAGAACGGGGGAACCGACGGCCCGTTATAGACCCCGGCCCTCGTCGCGTCAAAGTGCGCGCGACCCAAGCAGTCGAGCAAGCTCGACTCTACCGGGTCAAGCGCATCGAGGGCACCCAGATTCCGCAGCGCTCCCCAGCGGCCACCGGTTGGAACGCAGTGGCTGCGGGCGGCAGATCATCCGCCGTCCAGCCAGGTTCAAGCCAACCCAGAAAATCCTGCTGCAACCGCACTACATCCGGTGCACGCTGCGAGGCATCATCGACCAGCCACATCACCAGCTTCGTCGGTGAATTCTCGACATCCAGCACCGCAACGCCCCAGCAGCGAAGCTGCAACGTTGCGGTGTCGGCATCCCCCGGCCGCAGGGAGAACCCCTGGCCGGCCTTGGCCTGCACGAAGGCCTCGGCATGGCCGCGCAGCAGTTCGAATTCGACCGGATGCAGCGCCCGCACGTAGCGCTGCTGCGCCGGCGTGGGGTCGGTGGCGTGCGACGGCTGCGGATTGAACAGCAACGCCCACAGTGCCAGCACGGCACAGCAATGCAATTTCATGTCGGGCCCTCCGCACTTTCAGCCCGCCGGCCTCACCCGCTCCTGGATGAAGATGGTCAGCGCCAGCGACGCCATCTTCAGGCCTTCCATCACCCGGTCGCCCACGTACTGGTCGGGGTCACCGTTCTGGCGGGCGCGTTCGGCGGCCAGCAGCAGCTCCTGCAGGACGCGCTGGCCAGCCAGGGCGCAGTCGGCATCGGACAGGGTCATCTGCCGGCCGCGCCGCAACTGGCGCTCGGGCCAGGGCTGGCCGTCAGCGGCAGCACCGGCGCCAATGCCGTGCAGCAGGGCAACGAGGCTGTTGGGGTCCAGTGCGGCCGACGGTTGCGGCGCTTGCTGGATGGGGGTTGGGGCAGGGGAGTAGGGCGTGGTCATGGCATGGCTCCTTGCGGGCAGGCAGAAGCCGCCACCGATAAAGGTGGCGGACGATGCGTGGCTCGAAATCCGGTGTGCAATCATCCCGGCAGGCACAAGGCCTCCACGCACCGCCCGCCATAGCCGGCCGACGGATTGCCAGCCGGCATCACGCATGGTGATGCCGGCTGACAAGCGCTTTTTACGATTGCACTACCGGGGATTTCGATGCCCCGACCACCCTTTTTCGGTGGCGCGACAAGGATTACGCCCGGTTGTGCAACCTGCCAAGGGGCTGGGGTTGAATCCGCCACGGCCCGAGGCATTTTCGTAATTTTCGCATAGATGGCGAATGCCAGGAAACGCAGCGGCCATAGGGGTTTGGCTGCATATTGAGTGACGCGATCATTCTTACAGGCGGTTGCAGGATTTGATGGGACAAGTGCGCCACTTGCGACACCGAACGCGTCCGCCTACCCCGTAGAATCGAGCTTTCTCGACTGCTTCTGGCATGCGCAGTCGAGCATGGCTCGACTCTACAGGGATCAAATGCCATGGCAGTCGAGCAAGCTCGACTCTACGCAGGCACGCAGTCCTTACCCAGGATCATGCAGCCCGCGCAGCCTCTTCTTGTTGATCTTGCCCACGCTGGTACGTTCCAGCGATGCCACGAACGCCACCCGCTCGGGAATCGCAAAGCGTGAAAGATCACCCGACCGGCTGCGTGCGGCAATCAGTTCGATGATGTCAGCCTCGCTCACCTCACTGCCGGTATGGCGCACCACCAGCGGCAGGGGGCGCTCGCCCCATTTCGTGTCGGCGATGCCGATCACGGCCACCTCGTTCACCCCTGGGTGCAGGGCGATGATGTCCTCCAGTGCCAACGAGGAGATCCATTCGCCACCGGTCTTGATCACATCCTTGATGCGGTCGGTCACGCGCAGGTAGCCGCCCGCATCGATGTTGCCGATATCACCGGTGTGCAGGTAGCCGCCGTCCCACAGCGCGGCCGATGCATGCGGGTCGTGCAGGTAACCCTCGGTCAGCCATGGCGCGCGCACGACAACTTCGCCGGTGGCGATGCCATCATGTGCCACGTCCTGCAGGTCCGGGTCGACGATGCGCAGGTCCACCAACGGCACCGGAATGCCCGCCTTGGTCCGCAGCGAAAGCGCCTCTTCGTCATCCTCCAGCGCGTTCACGTCGATCTGCGCCAGCGTCAGCAGGGGACAGGTCTCGGACATGCCATAGCCACCGAAGATATCGATACCCAGCGCCAGCGCCCGCTGCGCCAGTGCGCGGGGCAGTGCAGCGCCGCCGATGATGACTTTCCAGCCGCTCAGATCGGTCTGCGCCGCGCCGGGGTGTTCCAGCAGCATGTGCAGGATGGTCGGCACGCAGTGCGAGAACGTCACCTTCTCGCGGGCGATCAGTGCCAGCAGCGTACCGGGCTGGTAGCGGCCCGGATAGACCTGCTTGATGCCCATCAGCGTGGCCACATAGGGCACGCCCCAGGCATGCACATGGAACATCGGGGTGATGGGCATGTAGACATCACCACGATGCATGCGCCCCTGCTGCTGCGGGCTGGCCAGCGCCGCCATGCCTGCCAGTGCGTGCAGTACCAGCTGGCGGTGGCTGAAGTACACCCCTTTGGGCAGCCCGGTGGTGCCGGTGGTGTAGAACATCGTGGCGCGCGTGTTCTCGTCGAAATCGGGAAACGCGGTGACCGCCGTGGCCGCACGCAGTCCGGCCTCGTACTCGGTCACGAAACCGGCAGGCAGCGCGCCCTCTGCATCGTCCAGCAGGATGCGCGTGCGCAGGTCGGGCAGTTGCTCTTCGATGGCCTCGAGCATGGGCAGGAACTCGCGGTTGACCAGGATCACCCGTGCCCCGCTGTGGTTGAGGGTGTAGGCAATCTGCTCGGGTGCCAGGCGGATGTTCACCATCATCAGCACCGCGCCGATCATCGGTACGGCGAAATAGCTTTCCAGATAGCGGTTGCTGTCCCAGTCCATCACCGCCACGGTGTCGCCGGGCTTCACCCCCAGCGACATGAGCAACCCAGCCAACTGGCTGATGCGCGCGTACAGGGTGCGGTAGTCGAAGCGCACAGTGTCGCCGTAGACGATCTCCTGCCCGGGGTTCACCGCCAACGGTGTGTGCAGCAACTGCTTGATCAGCAGCGGGTAGGCGTGGGCGTCGGCGGCAGGCAGCTGTGCGGCGGTGGCGGGTGACATGGACGGTCCTTGTGGGCGGCGCTTCAACGGCCGGTGAACATGCCGCCACACTAGCAACCCGGCAGGAACGCACCAGCGTACCTAGGTACCTGTGCCCGGACGCGGAGGTTTTGCTAATCTCGCTTGAACATGCCAACCCTGCTTATCGCCGACGACCATCCCCTGTTCCGCGCGGCCCTGCACCGGGCGGCCGAAGAGGCGGTTGCCGATCTGCAGATCAGCGAAGCCGATTCGCTGGACAGCGTGCTGGAAACCCTGGAGCGGCAGTCGATCGACCTGATGCTGCTGGATCTGCACATGCCCGGCAACCATGGGCTGGCCGGGCTGGCCACGATCCGCGCCCTGCAACCGGGGCTGGCCATCATCATCGTTTCGGCCAATGAAGAGCCGCAGGTGATCCGCCGCGCCCTCGACCTGGGCGCTGCTGGCTACCTGCCCAAGAGTTCGGGGTTGAGCGAACTGCAGTTGGCCCTGCAGTCGGTGCTGGAAGGTGAACGCTGGATACCGGCGTTGCTGCGCGAGCCGGTGGCCCGCATCGCGCCCTTCGGCAAGGATGCGGATCTGGCTGCGCGCCTGGCCAGCCTGTCCGCGCACCAGTACAAGGTGCTGGGCCTGGTGGCCGAGGGCCTGCTCAACAAGCAGATTGCCGACCGGCTGGGCGTGCAGCTGCGCACGGTGAAGGCGCACATGACCCGCATCATGGAACGGCTGGGAGTGCGCAACCGCGCCCAGGCCATCCGCGTGCTGCACGAAATGGGCCTGAGTGACCCCTCGCGGCAGATGGAAGACACGCAGGACGCATAAGCACCGGGCGGTGGTAGGTGTCGACCTTGGTCGACACGCACAGCGCCAACCAAGGTTGGCGGCTACCAGAGCGGAAGGAACCGGCCTACCAGGGTTGGCCGCTACCAGAGCGTTGCACCGGGCTGTGGTAGGTGTCGACCTTGGTCGACACACACGGCGCCAACCAAGGTTGGCGGCTACCGAAGCGGACGGAACCGGCCAACCAAGGTTGGCGGCTACCAGAGCGGAAGGAACCGCCCTACCAGGGTTGGCCGCTACAAGGCCAGGGGGCTCGGCGCGGCCAGCAGGTGGTTGATCGCCCAGCGCAGCGCCAATGGCTTGAACGGCTTGTTCAACAGTGACAGGCCTGCATCGCGCACCGCCTCGCGGGTCGCGCTGCCCGTATCGGCACTGAGGATCACCGTCGGCCGCGGCCCATGGCGCGCCAGCAGGCGCTGCCACAGGGCAACACCGGTATCGCCATCATCAAGGTGGTAATCGAACAACCACAGCGCCGCATCATGTGCCGCCGCCATCGCCGAGGCGGCATCCGCCACCGCAACGACATCACAACCCCAGGCCAGCAGCATCTGCCACAGGGCGTCCAGCGCGTCGGCATCGTTGTCCACCACCAGCACGCGCAGGCCCTTGATGGTGCTGCTGCCGCCGGCCAGCGGCCCGCCGAGGGGAAGCGAAGGCGGCGTTGCCCGGGGCACACTGATCGAAAACGCAGAGCCATGGCCCTGCACGCTGCGCAGCTGCAGGGGCGCATGCAGCAGATCGGCAATGCGGTGGGCAATGGTCAGCCCGAGCCCCAGGCCCTGGCCGTTGCTGCGGTCCACCCGGTGGAATTCCTCGAACACCACCGCCTGCTGGTCGGGCGCGATGCCCGGGCCACTGTCATGCACCCCGATGCACAGCCGATCGCCTTGGCGGCGCACGCCCAGCAGCACGCCGCCGCTGCGCGTATAGCGGATGGCATTGGCCAGGAAATTCTGCAGCACCCGGCGCAGCAGCAGCGGATCGCTGTGCACCCATGTGCGCGTACCCACGTAGCCGAAGTGCAGCCCGCGCGCGGCTGCCAGCACGGCAAACTCCTGCGCCAGCGGGTCCAGCACCGTGGACAGCGCGAACGGACGCGGGTCCGGCACCAGGCCACCGGCCTCCAGGCGCGAGATATCCAGCAGCCCCGACAGCAGATCGTCGGTGGAATCCAGCGCACCGCGGATCTGCCGCAGGAAGCTGTCCAGGAATTCCGATTCGATGTGCTGCGACATCGCATCGGTCAGCAGCTGCGCCGCATGCAGCGGCTGGATGAGATCGTGGCCGACCGCGGTGAGGAAACGGGTCTTGGCCACGTTGGCCCGCTCAGCCGCGTGCACCGCCTGTTCCAGCCGTGCGGTGCGGTCCTGCACGCGGCGCTCCAGGGTTTCGTTGCTGCGCTTGAGCGCATCTTCGGCGCGCCGGAAAGCGGTGACATCGGTGAACGTCGCCACGTAGCCGCCGCCCGGCATCGGGTTGCCACGGATCTCGACGATGGTGTTGTCCGGGAAGATGCGCTCGGACAAGTGCGGGGTGCCACGGCGCATGTGCACCACGCGGCGATGCAGCGCCTTTTCCGGGCTGTCGCCGGGTACATGGCCGATGCGCAGCTGGCCCAGTGCCCACGCGGTCAGGTTGGCCACCGGCTGGCCCACCTGCAGCAGCTCCGGCGGGAACTTGAACAGCGCCGCGTAGCGGCTGTTCCAGGCCACCAGCTGCAGCTGCGCATCCACCACGCTGATGCCCTGGCTCATGTTTTCCAGTGCGGCTTCCAGCAGCTGCTGGTTGAAGCGCAGTGCCTGGGTAGCTTCGCCCACGGCGCGGGTGACCGCATCCAACGGGGCGGCGCCACCATCCCGCGCGGCTTCCACCAGCAGCCGGGCCATGCCGGCGCCGACCACCGCGGTCAGTTCGCGCTCGATGGCGGTTACCCGTTCGTCGTCCAGCACCTGGCCGGCGTGGCCATCCATCAGCTGCCGCGCCCGTTCCGGCCCAAGGAAGCGCACGGCAGTCTTGCGCAGCGACACCGCCGCCACTGCATCGCGCTGTCGTGGCAGCGGTGGTCGCACGGCGCGGCCCACCAGCAGCACGGTCAGCAGGTTGGCGGCAAGGCTCGCGCCCATGCTGATGGCGATGTGGCCCGGCTGCAGGCGCATCGACAGCAGTGCCAGCCAATGCACGCCGTCGCTGCCCGCTTCCGGGGGCAGCGCGGGCACGATCATCGGCAGCAGCACCAGCCACAGCCATACCAGCGAGCCCACCACGATGCCGGCAATGAGGGCCGGCGAGGGCGTACGCGGCCGGTACACCGCCAGCAGCACTGCCGGTGCCAGCTGCGAGAGCGCGGTGAACGACATCAGGCCGAAGTCACTGAGCGCTTCGGTATCACTCATCGCCCGGCTGTACAGCCAGGCCATCAGGAACACCGCGAGAATGCCGGCACGGCGGAAGGCCAGCACGCGCGGCCGCAGGTCGCCCGCCGCCACACCACCGGTGATGCCGCCCAGCAGGCGCGCACGCACGCCGTGGTTGCCCAGCATGATCGACAGGGTCAGGCCGGACAGGATCATCATGCCGGTGGCCGCACTCAGGCTGCCCAGGTAGGCCACCAGCGCCAGCAGGTGGTGGCCACCGGACAGCGGCAGGGCCAGCACGTACAGATCCGGCGATATCGAGGGCGGCAGCTGCGAGGCGCCATACAACGCCATGGGTACCGACGGCAGGCCGATCAGCAGCAGGTACACCGGAAACATCCAGCGCGCCGCCTTCAGGTCCGATGGCTGGCGCAGCTCCACCACGCCCACATGGAACTGATGGGGCAGGGTGAACGCGGAGATCGCACCGAGCGCGACCATGGTCAGGTAGTCAGGTACCACCGCTGGCGGTGGCAGGGTCGCCATCTTTTCCAGGAAGGGCGCACCCGCCTGCTGCACCGATAGCCCTGCATACAGGCCGATGGCCAGCAGGGCCACCAGCTTCAACACCGATTCCAGACCGAGCGCCACCACGATGCCGCGGTTGTGCTCGGTGGCCGAGGCCTTGCGCGCGCCGAACAGCAGGGTAAACGCGGCCATCGTCAGTGCGAACCAGAAGGACACATCCAGCTGCCAGCCTGCAGGCGTGAAGCGGTCACCGAGCAGCGCGCCCAGCCCCTGGCTCACCGCCTTCAACTGCAGCGCGATGTACGGAATGATGCCGAAGAGTGCGACCACGGTGATGGTCACTCCCAGGCCCTGGTCAGCGCGCAGGCGGGCCACCACCAGATCGGCAATGGTGGCGCTGTTGTGCTGCTTGGCCAGCCGCCCGAGGCGGGCCAGGAAGGGCAGGCCGAAGGCAAAGATCAGCGCCATGCCCACCAGCGTCGGCGGAATCGGGAACCTCCACTGCACGCCCTGCGAGGCGGCGCCGTAATAGGTCCATGCCGTGCAATGCACGCCCAGTGAAAGCGCATAGACGGCAGGCCACACACGGGTAAGCCGATGCCCCTGGCGTTCACCCCACAGGGCCACGCCAAACAGCAGAACGGTCCACGCAATACAGGCGAACAGGACGATGGAAGGCGTCAACATCGCTCCAGTGTAGAGAGAACCGCCGCCGGCGTGCAGCGGCGCAGGGCGCGGCTACGTGGCCAGCACCACCAGGGCCAGCTGCTCGGCCACCAGTGCTACCTCGCCACCGGGCAGGCGCTCGACGGTCTTGTGCTGGGTCAGCAACCATTGCCCGGGCCCGCGCGGCGCCAGCGAAACCAGCTGCGAGCGCACCCGTACCTCGGTGCCACTGGGTACCGGTGCCAGGAAGCGCACTTTGTTCAGGCCGTAATTGAGTACATGGGCGATGCCGGGGAAGCTGCCCAATGCAGCCACATCCTCGTCCACCGTCATCGACAGCAGCAGGAAGCCGTGTGCGATGGTCCGGCCGCCCGGCAGCTGCGCCTGTGCCCGCGCCGGATCGACATGGATCCAGTTGTGGTCGCCGGTGGCTTCCGCGAAGGCGCCGATGCGTGGCTGCGACACGCGCAGGGGTGCACCCACGCGCTCGCCGGCCGCCCAGTGCTGAAGCGGCTGCAGGGCGGCGGGCAGCGCTTCGGCTGCAGCGGCCGTGCTCATCGCACGCCTGCCAGCAGGCCCACGATCGCACCACGTGCTTCCGGTTCGGACAGCATGGGCGCATGGCCCACATCGGGCACTTCCACCAGGCGGGCACTGGGCGAGGTGGCGACCATCTGCCGCGCCACGTCGGCCGGCAGGATGTCCGACAGCGCGCCGCGCACCACCAGCACCGGCACGCGTGCGGTCAGCCGGCGCACCGCACGCCACAGCACCGGGCGCAGCAGCCACAGCACCCATGGCCGGGTGGTGCGGATGATGGCCGGGTCGTAGTCCAGTTCCATCAGGCCATCGCTGCGGTGGTGGAAGGTACGCAGCGCCATGGCCCGCCAATCGTCTGCGGTATAGCGCGGAAACGCGGCCTTGCCGATGCTGCCCATGTAGGCGGCGGCCTGCTGCAGATCCATCGGCGGCACCGGTTTGCCGGCGTACTTGCCGATGCGTGCCAGTGCCTCGCGCGGCACCCGCGGTCCGGCATCGTTGAGCACCGCTGCGGCCACGCGCTCCGGCGCGCGCGAGGCCACGGTGAGGGTGACCAGCACGCCCAGCGATGTGCCCACGAACACCGCCTTGTCGATGTTCTGCGCGCGCAGCAGCGCCACCATGTCATCGGCATAGGTGCGTGCGTTGTAGCTGCGCGGGTCGTGTGCGCGTTCCGAACCGGCACGCCCGCGCAGGTCCACTGCGATCACCCGCCAGCCTTCGTCGGTCAGCGTCTGCGCAAGCGCATCGAAATCGGCGGCATTGCGGGTCAGGCCCGGAATGCACACCACCGTGCCACGGGGCGGCTGCCCCACGGCCGGTGCGTGGTCGCGCGCATGCAGGCGCAGGCCATCATCACTGTTCCAGTACAGATCGTCGTAAGACTGCGTCATGCAGAAGCTTCCTAGAAATCGTAACGGGCGCTGAGACTATACTGGCGCGGCGCACCGTAGAAACCGATCAGCGTACCCACCGCAGGGATGTTGTAGCCGGTGGTGCGGTATTCCTTGTCGGCCAGGTTGGTGCCCTGCAGGGACAGCGTCCACGCATCATCCACGCGCCAGACCACACCGGCATTCACCAGCCCGTAGCCGCCCTGGCGGATCACCGGGCTCAGGTCGGTGGTCGGCCACACTTCGCTCTGGTAGCTGTAGCTCACCCGTGCGGACAGGTTGCCGCCGTTGGCCAGGTCGGTACGGTACTCGACGTTCAATGCACCGGAGTATTCCGGCGCATTGGTGAATTTCATCTGCCTGGCCACGTTGACGCCGCGGTCCATGTATTCGTCGTACCTGGCGTCCAGCCAGGCCAGGTTGCCTGAGATCAGCCAGTGCTGCGTGGGCAGGTACTGGTACTCGATCTCCAGGCCGTTCACCGTGCCCTTGCCGGCATTGGTGAAGTCACCGAAGAAGGAATCGTCGATGCCATCGCCATTGGTATCGATGCCGGTGAACACCGACAGCTGGATGTCCTTGTACTTGTTGTGGAAGGCCGACAGGTTGAGGAACAGGCGCTGGTCGAAGAAGCCCATCTTGCTGCCGATCTCGAAGCTGTCCACGGTCTCGTCGTCGAACGGCTCGGCTGAGCGGGGCACGGCCACCGCGTTGGCGCGGATGTTGTAGCCACCGGACTTGAAGCCGCGCGTGGCCAGCCCGTACACCATGATGTCCGGGGTGATCTGGTAATCCAGCGATACCTTGGGCGAGACGTTGCTGAAATTGGTCTTCTTGTCGAAATCCGCCGTCACCGCCACCGGGCGGGTGAAGCCTGGGTCGGCATACAGGCGGTTGAGGACGATCGCGCGCTTGTCTTCATCGGTGTAGCGTGCGCCCACATCCAGCTTCAGTTTGTTGGTGAGGTCGAAGGTCCAGTCGGCATACAGCGCGATGCTGTCGGTCAGCACCTTGCCCTGGTTGTCGGCGAACTGCACGCTGAAGTAGTTGTTCTGGATCTGGCCGCCGGCTTCGCCCTTGAACTGGTACAGGCCCACCACGCCGCGCACGCGACCGCCGGCATCGTAGTTCAGCTGCAGCTCGTTGCTCACCTGGTTGTCGTCGTAGGTGCCGCTGACGTCGGCCAGCTTCACCGGCGTGGTATCGAAATCGACGTTGCCCTGGCTGTCCGATTCGCGCTTGGCGATCACGTACTTGAGTGCGAAATCCTCGTTCGGCCGCCAGTTCACCGTGGCCGAAGCGCCCTTGCTCTCCACGTTGTTGAGGTTGCGCATGCCCGAGCGGATGTCATAGCGGCTGTCCATCGGCGGGTAGCCGGGCAGGAAAGGGTTGGGCGCCAGCATCTTCGAACCGCGCATGCCGGATTTGTCATCGGTCCAGTCCAGGGCGAACTGCACATCGAAGCCATCGCCGGCATAGGCACCCAGGTTGAACCGTGCCGCGCTGATCTGCTTGTCGCTGACCGGCTGGCCATTGACAGTGTTCTCGCCAAAGCCATCGTTGTTCAAGCTGGCTACCGCCACCCGCGCGCGCAGGCCACTGTCGGCGCCACCGATCGGGCCGCCGATGGCTGCTTTGGCATCGAGCTGGCTGTAGTTGCCCACGGTGATCTGCGCGAAGCCTTCGGTTTCGGTAGGCAGACCGCGCGAGATGTACTTGATGGCACCGCCGATGGTGTTCTTGCCGTACAGCGTGCCCTGCGGGCCACGCAGCACTTCGATGCGCGAGACATCGAACACGTCCAGCAGGGCACCCTGCGGCCGCGCGATGTAGACGTCATCCAGATAGATGCCTACGCCCGGGTCCGAGCCCCAGGTCGGGTCGGACTGGCCGACGCCGCGGATGTAGGCGGTGACCGTGCTGCTGGCGCCGCGCGCCGCATAGATGGTCATGTTGGGCACCTGCGGGCCGAGCGCGCTGATGTCCTGCACGTTCAACTTGTCCAAGGCCTCGGAGGTGAACGCGGTGACCGCCACCGGCACTTCCTGCAGGGTTTCCTCGCGCTTGCGCGCGGTTACCATGATGCTGTCCAGGTTGGTGGCCGAGGCGGCCTTGCCGGCCGTCGATTCCGGCGAAGGCGCCTCCTGGGCCAGCGCCGGCCCGGAGGCCAGCAGCACGCCGATCATCAGGCTCAAGCAATTCCGTTTCATTCATTCCCCCCCAAGGGCATGTCCATTGCAGGCGGCCCATTGCCACCCATGGCCCAAGGCTAGCCGCGCCCCGGCCCTGCCTGCGAGTGGACCTAGGTCCAGTCGGCACGGCCGCGCAGATGCGGATACTGGCCCCATCCCCACATGACGGTGCCGTATGGCACCCCTCTCGGCAACCACGGTCATCCACGACTCACGCATGAGGAGATGGGCATGAACTCTGCAATCGTTTCGATCAGGACGGTACTGCTTGGGCTGTGCGGCTGGCTGGCCCTGGCTGCCAGCACAGCGGCCGCTGCCACAGCGGGCCATTGGGATTTCGGCCTCTACGGCAACGTCTACGGCGCCCGCGAATACCAGGTCTGGGTGCCGGCCAATTACCAGCCCAGCCAGCCGCTGCCTGTACTGCTGGTGCTGCATGGCTGCGTAACCGGCCCCAACCTGATGGGTGAGGCATCCGGCTTCAACGATGTGGCCGACACCGAAGGCTTCATCGTGGTCTACCCGCGGCAGAACGTGACCGCCAATCCGGCACGCTGCTGGAATTGGCAGCTGCCGGTGAACCAGGCGCGCGGCAGTGGCGAAGCCTCGATCCTGGCCGGCATCGTCGATGAAGTGAAAGCCGGGTACGCGGTCGATCCGCATCGGGTTTACGTGACCGGCATCTCTGCCGGCGGCGCGATGACTTCGATCATGCTGGCCTGCTATTCGGATGTGTTCGCTGCAGGCGCCATCCATTCCGGTGGCATGTACAAGGGCGCCACCACCGTCTCTGGGAGTGCCTATGCACTGCTGGCCGGCAGCATCTATTCGCCGGACAGCAACGGGCGGCTGGCCTGGCAGTGCTCGGGTTCGCCGAAGCCGCGACCGCTGCCGGTGCTGGTGTTCCATGGCACGGCCGACAGCACGGTCAACCCGATCAACGGCCAGCAGGCGGTACGCCAGTTCCTGCAGACCAATGATCTGGCCGACGACGGCCTGGACAACGACTCGGTGAAGTACGTGCCGACCAGCACCTACCACGGCCAGGTGCCGGGCGGCCGCGCGTATACGGTTGATACCTATGCCTACAACGGCAGGGTCCTCGCCCAGCATTATGTTGTGCAGGGCATGGGCCACGCCTGGAGCGGCAGCCAGACCGGCCTGCCGTTCACCGACCCGCAGGGGCCGGATGCAACCCTCATCACCTGGTTGTTCCTGAAGGACAACCAGCGCTGATCCGACGCTGTAGAGTCGAGCCATGCTCGACTGAAAGCCAGCGTCCTTGCGCCAGTGCAGCGGCCACACGCCACTGCACTGGCGCAGCGTTCTGGTAGCGGTCGAGCTTGCTCGACCAGAACGGCAGATGCAGCCCGTGCTAGCCTCGCACCAGGAAAACACGCCTCAGACGGGGGAGGGCATGGACATCCGCACCCGCGCACGCGCGGCACGCATGACGCTCGCGCTCATCGCCGTGGCCCTGCCGCTGACCGCTTACGCGCACAGCGGTGGACTCGATAAGAATGGCTGCCACACCAACCGGAAAACCGGTGATTACCACTGCCATCGTGGCGCATCGGCTGCGGCCCCCCGCAACGTCGAACCGCCTGGCAACAACCTCACGCCCACGCCCAGCGGCAGATCGCGGCCCTTCACCAACTGTGCCGAAGCCCGCGCAGCGGGTGCAGCACCCGTGCGACGTGGCGACCCCGGCTACGGCCCGCACCTGGACCGGGACAATGATGGGGTAGGGTGCGAGCCCTATCGTGGGCGCAGGTAGGACGCGCTCAGCGCGCCCGCTCCAGTTCCTTCATCCTGGTCTTGGCATGGTCCAGCCACAGTGCATTATGGCTGCGCGCATGGCGCGACCAATGCTGGGCATCGTCCAGAATGCTGGCAAACAGGCTGCGGCTCTTTTCACGGTCCGCCGCATCGGCCTGATCCAGCAGCCACTCGGCATACAGGCAGCGGGCCGCCGCATCATTGCCACATTCCACGGCACGTTCGAACGCGGCCTGGGTGCCCGGCGCGTTGCTACCCGCCAGCGCCTGCGCGTACAGCAGCGTCTGCTCAGGTTTGCGGCGCACATCGGGATGCCGCGCGAACAGACCGTCCAGCGTCTCAACCGCCAACGCGGCGTGCCCGGATTCAAGACGCGCGCGCGCCAGGCCAGTCAGAATGTACGGATCGTCGCCCAGCGGTGAACTGGCGGCCTGCTCCAGCAGCGTCCTGGCCTCCTCGGCCTGCCCGGTACCCAGCAGCTCCATGCCAAGCCGCACGCGGTTCTGTACGGTCGGGGTGCGGTCAAGTTCCGCCCGCGCGTTGCGCAGGCCCTTGCCCGGGTCGATGAACTGCTTTGCCGAATGGACCACCTGGCGGGCACCGCGCGAATGGCGGATTTCCGGCAGATAGATCGCCACGAAATAGACCAGGCTGCCCAGCATCGGGAATGAGAACAGCAGCAGGAGCCAGTACAGGCTCTGGCCTGAGCGGATGGCGTGCACCGCGAAATAGATCGCGGCGATGAAGTGGAGTCCGATTCCAATGTAGGGCATGGTGCGCCGGCCGTTCCGTGTAAGGGGGGAACTATAAAGGATCACGCCCCTGCCTGGCCCGATCAACGCGAATCAGGGATTCCCTACATTCCGGCCAGCACTTTTCCTACGCTGCGCCGCCCGACATTCAGGCGCAGAATCGGCCGAACAACCCGGGATGGCAACGCAATGACCAGAACGTGCAGGGTGTTGTTCTCCGCCATTGCCCTGGCGGCATCGGCTGCCGCGGCTCCGCCAGCACCCAAGGCCGACGGCTGGGTAGCCCCCGATCTCGACCAGCTCCGGAAGGACGCCTGGCGAAAAGGCTCGCCCACGGCCTATGCCCGCGTGAAGCTGGATATGGACGGCGACGGCCTCAAGGACGACGCCATGCTCGTGACCCATCCCGTGCGCCATTCTTCAGCGCTCCGCATCTGCCTTGCCTCGAAGAACCCGCAGGCGCCGCGCAACTGCCACATTCTGGGAGAGGTGGAAGACGAAACGGGGTATGAAGTGATGGGGTTGCTGGTGGTGGCGCCCGGCTGCCATGACTACTTCGCGTTGGATGACGGCACGGAAGTGGATGGCAGGTTCTGCACGCGCACCGAAGTGCTGGACTACTTCAGGGAAGGCAGTGCGGCTTCGTATTATGTCTACGACCGGAAAACCGGCACCTTCAATCGGTACTGGTATTCGGATTGATGCACCTGGCGTCCATTGAAAGGCGCCGTCGAGCAAGCTCGACGCTACAAGTCCCCTCCGGGGTGGGCATTGGCTGATCTCCATCCGAGCCGAATACCAGCATCAATCGGCTCACGGCAATCGGGAGTGTCCGAGGCTCCCGTCATTCCGCACATCCATCCAAGACGATCAATCAAGTATTGCGGACGATACATCACCGATGCGCCCGGATGTGGGCGCACAGTACGTCCCACCACCCAACCCGAGCACCCCCATGAAAACCCTCACCCGCACCCTGGCCGCTGCCGCGCTGGCGCTTTCGGTCCAAGCTGGCCTGTCCGCCCAGGCCGCCGAAAAGGCAGCCCCGGCCGCCGTCACCACGATCGCCCGCACCGCCAGCTACATCACCACCGCCGATGGCGTGCAGCTGTATTACAAGGATTGGGGCCCGAAGGACGGCCCGGTCGTTACCTTCAGCCATGGCTGGCCGCTCAATTCGGACAGCTGGGAATCGCAGATGATCTTCCTGGCCAACCACGGCTACCGGGTCATCGCCCACGACCGTCGTGGCCACGGCCGTTCCAGCCAGCCCTGGGATGGCAACGACATGGACCACTACGCCGATGACCTGGCCACGGTGATCGACACCCTGGACCTGCACGATGTGACCCTGGTCGGCTTCTCCACCGGCGGTGGCGAAGTGGCGCGCTACATCGGCCGCCATGGCACCGGCCGGGTGAAGAAGGCCGTGCTGATCAGTTCGGTGCCGCCGTTCATGCTGAAGACCGCCGACAACCCCAACGGCCTGCCGATCGAAGTGTTCGATGGCATCCGCAAGGCGCAGATGGAAAACCGCGCGCAGCTGTACAAGGACATTCCGTCGGGCCCGTTCTACGGCTTCAACCGCCCGGGCGCGAAGGTCTCGCAGGGCCTGATCGATGCCTGGTGGGCGCAGGGCATGCAGGGCGGCCACAAGAACACCTACGACTCGATCGCCGCGTTCTCGGCTACCGATTTCCGTGCGGATCTGAAGAAGTTCGACGTGCCGACCCTGGTCATCCACGGCGATGATGATCAGATCGTGCCCATCGACATCTCCGGCCGTCAGTCGGCCAAGCTCATCAAGGGCGCGAAGCTGATCGTGTACCCGGGTGCGCCGCACGGCCTGACCGATACGCACAAGGACAAGGTCAACCAGGATCTGCTGGCCTTCCTGCAGGAGAGGTAAGCAACAGGAGCCCCGGCCGATGCCGGGGCTCTTTTTGTTGCAGGCGGCGCGTTACTTCGCGGACGCCTCGTCCGCTGACGCATCGGTCGGGTCGTGCGCCACATCGTCATGGCGACGCTCCTTCTCCAGCTGCGCCCTTACGTCCTTCGCCTGGCTGGCACGCACGGCCGAGGCGTGGTTGCCGAACTCCTGTCGCACGAACGTCGCCAGCTGCGCGATCTCTTCATCGCTGAGGCGGTCGGCAAACCCCGGCATGCCCAGGTTCGACGGACGCTTGGCGGTGGAGGGCAGGGCGCTGCCGTGCAGCAACAGGCGCACCAGGCTGACCGGATCATCCGCCAGCACCGTCGGGTTGCCTGCTATTGCCGGGAACACCTGTGCATAGCCCTTGGCATCGGTACGGTGGCAGGCCGCGCAGTTGTCGGCATACAGCTCGGCGCCGCGGCTTTCATTGATGCCGGCCTGCAGCTTGCGTGCAGTGGCATCGTCAGCCGTGTACGTCGAGGGGTCATGCGGACTGGCCGGCAGGCTCTTCAGGTACACCGCCATGGCCTGCAGATCGGCCTCGGTCAGGTGCTGGGTGCTGTGCATCACCACATCGGCCATCGGCGTGCCCACCACCGCGCTGTGCGCATTGCGCGCAGTGCGCAGGGTGTCCACGATGTCGCCGGTGCTCCACCGGCCGAGGCCATCGGCCGCATTGCCGCGCAGGTTCACCGCATTCCAGCCATCGATGATCTGGCCGCCGGCCAGGTACGCGCTGCTGGTCTCATCCAGCGCCTGCTCCTGCAGTGCAAACCCGCGTGGGGTGTGGCAGCTGCCGCAGTGGCCCAGCCCCTGCACCAGATAGGCACCACGGGCCAGTTCGGCACTGGCATAACGGCTGGGATCAAACGCCACCGCATCCGCCTCAGGCGCGAAGGTCTTGCGCCAGATGGCCAGCGGCCAGCGCATCGACAACGGCCAGGGAATGTCCGCCGCGCGGTTGGCCTCCTTCACCGGAGCGATGTCGCCATGCAGGAAGTAGGCATGCAGTGCACGTACGTCGTCGTCGCTCACCCGGGCGTAGGAGGGGTAGGGCATGGCCGGGTACAGCGTGCGTCCATCGGGGGTGATGCCATGGCGCAGGGCGCGGTCAAAGTCATCCAGCGAATAGCCGCCAATGCCGGTCTCTTTGTCCGGGGTGATGTTGGTGCTGTAGATGTTGCCCAGCGGCGAGGCCACGGCCAGGCCGCCTGCGAAGGGCTGGCCGCCCGGCCGGGTGTGGCAGGCGGTGCAGTCGCCGGCGGCGGCCAGGTAGCGGCCGCGCTCGATCAGCGCGGCATCGGGCGCCGGGCCCTGGGCCAGCACGCGGGTGCGGGTGGGAAGGAAGGCGTAGGCCAGTGCCAGCAGCAGCACGATCAGGGCCAGCGCCACGCACCACAGGAGAAGCTTCTTCATCGGCGTCTCCTCAGGCCTGTACCAGCGGGCCCGGATCGGGCAGGTACTTTTCGCGGATGGCCGTGGCCGCCCAGTACGCCAGTCCACCTACCAGGCCGGTCGGGTTGTAGCCGTTGTTCTGCGGGAAGGCGTTGGCACCGATCACGAACACGTTGGGCACATCCCAGCTCTGCAGGTAGCGGTTCAGCGCCGAGGTCTTCGGGTTGTCACCCATGATCGCGCCGCCGCAGGTGTGCGTGCTCTGGTACTTGGTGATGTTGTAGTGCTCGCCATCCTTCTTGGCATCGCCGCTCATGGAAAGCGGATTGAGCACACGACTCATCTCCATCGCCTTGCCGACGAAGAACTGCGAGGCCTTGATCTCGTTGGGGTGCCAATCGAAGGTCATGCGCAGCAGCGGCCGCCCGAAGCTGTCCTTGTAGGTCGGGTCCAGGCTGAGATAGTGCTGGCGATAGGCCATGCACGCGCCCTGCACCTCGTAATAGAAGTTGTGGCGGAAGTTGTCCGCCGCCGCCTTCTTCCACGCCGCCCCCCAGCTGGGGGTGCCACTGGGCACGTTGATGCCGCGCACCGGGCCTGCACCCGGCTGCCGCGCCCACACCAGGCCACCGCCGACGAAGCCCGCCTTGGCGTTGTCCAGCTGGTTGCCGTTGAGGTCGTCCATGGTGGTGCCGGCACCACCGATGCCGATGAAACCATTGGCCTGCACGTCCTTGTCGAAGAACAGCACCACCCGGTTGAGGTTCTGGTAGGAGTAGTTGCGGCCCACCGTGCCGGTGTTCGATTCCGGGTCGTACGGCGTGCCGATGCCGGACAGCAGCATCAGGTGCACGTTGTACAGCTGGAAGGCGCACAGCAGCACCAGATCGGCCGGCTGCTGCACTTCACGGCCCTGCGCATCCAGGTAGGTCACCCCGGTGGCCTTGTTGCCGGTGCTGTCCAGGTCCACCTTCAATACCTGCGAATGTGTGCGCAGCTCGAACTTCGGGCGCTGGCGCAGCACCGGCAGGATGCAGGCATTGGGGCTGGCCTTGGAATAGTTCAGGCAGCCATAGTCGCTGCAGAAGCCGCACGCATTGCACGGGCCCAGCTGGCAGCCATAGGGGTTCACATAGGGGCCCGATGCGTTGGACGCGGGAATGGGGTAGGGATGCCAGCCCATTTCCTTCGCGGCCTTGTAGAACAGCTCGCCGCCCAGGTAATTCGGGTTGGGGCCCAGCGGGTACTCAGCCGAGCGCGAACCCTCGAACGGGTTGCCGCCAGCCTGCACCACCCCGTTGATGACACCGGCTTTGCCGGACGTGCCGCAGACCAGCTCGAACATGTGCAGGTGCGGTTCCAGTTCGGCATAGGTCACCGGGAAATCCTGGATGGTCATGTCGGCCGGAATGAATCCCTTGCCGTAGCGCTCTTCCACGTTCGTGCGCAGCTTCATGTCTTCCGGCAACGGCCGGAAGTGCGCACCCGACCAATGGCTGCCCGCACCACCCACGCCGGTACCGGGCTTGAACGAGCCCATCTGCCGGTAGGGCACGGCCGTATCGGCCGGTGTGTGGCGGATGGTCACCGTTTCCTGCGAAAGGCTCTGCAGATAACGGCGGTGCACCGAACCTTCCAGCTCGTCCACCACATTCGGGTAGGCGAAATCAGGCTGGGTATCGCGGTCGCCGCCGCGCTCCAGTGCAACCACATGCAGGCCGGCGTCGGTCAGTTCCTTGGCCAGGATCGCCCCGGTCCAGCCCATGCCAACAATGACGGCATCCACTTTGGGTTTTGTGATGGCCATGCGCTCAGCCCCTCCGCCCAGCCAGATCGACCGGCGGCAGCGGGTACGCCTTGTCGCGCACGCCAATCCAGTCCAGGTAATCGGCACGCATGCCGGGGTAGCCGATCATCTTCCACGCGGCCATGCCCTTGTTGGCACCGTACTTGGGGTCGGCGAAGTAACCGTTCTTCACCTCACCCAGCAGGTTGGAAAAGAACAGCTTGCTGGAAATCCCCTCCAGTTCCAGCTTGCCGCCCTCGGCGGCCTTCAGCAGGGTTTCCTGCTGCGCGTGGTCCAGCTGGGCGAAGGTCTTGCCCTGGAACTGCGTGCGGCACTGCGCATCAAAGGCGCCGATGCCCACGCGCAGGATATCGCGCAAGGCAAGCTTGCCCTGGTAACCGAACTCGCTCGGCGCCTCCAGGAACGGACCCTGCATGTACCAGATATCGCCTGCCGCGTACGGCGTCTGCATGTGCCGGTCGAGGAACTCGGGCACGCCGGATTCAACAGCGCCAGGCCCGGTGTCATCGGCCGGAATCAGCCGGTCGCAGGCCGCCTGGATGAAGGCCCATTCGGCGGCATTGAAGAACTGTGGGACGTAGTCCACGGCGGCCGGCGTGGCACCGTGGTCTGCAGCGGGTGCGGCAGCGGGGCCGCAGCCGGGCAGGGCGGCGGCTACCGGAATCAGTGTGAGGCCCTGGAAAAAGCGGCGGCGGGTCAGCGCCGGGGCGCCCTGGTCTGGTCCATCGGTCATGGGTCTGGCTACCTGAAGGGTGGCTATGGCACAGCATGGCGCGCGTCCCGTCGCGGCAGTGTGCGTAATGAAGTCATTGCGGCCCGCATCCCCAGCGGGCACGACACGCCACATTGTGTGGATGTACGACTGTTTCCGGAATGGCAATATAGGAAAGGCACTCTTGCCGAATGCGAAACCGCCACCGTGATCGAGGACCTCAACGAGCTGCGCACCTTCGACCGCATCGTGCACGGCGGCAGCCTCTCGGCAGCGGCACGCGAGCTGGGCATCTCCTTGGCGGTGGTCAGCAAGCGGCTGTCCGCGCTTGAACGCCGCCTGCAGGTACGCCTGCTCAACCGCAGCACCCGGAAGGCCTCGCTCACCGATGAAGGCCGGCTCTTCCTGCAGCACTGCCGGCATGTGCTGGACGCGGTGGAGGCCGCCGAAGCCGCATTGGAACAACGCCAGGACGTCGTGGCCGGGGTGCTCACGCTCACCGCGCCCAATGGATTCGGCCGCCGCCACGTCGTGCCGGCCGTGCGCAGCTTCCAGCAGGCCCACCCCGGCGTGCGTGTGCACCTGAGCCTGCGCGATGAGATCGTGGACGTGGTGGGCGAGGGCATCGAACTGGCGCTGCGCTATGGCACCCTCGATGATTCCCGCCTGGTGGCACGCGAGCTGGCCCCCAACCGTCGCGTGCTCTGCGCATCACCGGATTATCTTCGCGAGCGTGGCGTGCCACGCAGCCTGGCCGATCTGCAGCAGCACGACTGCATTGCCAGTGGCAGCCCACCGGTCAGCCACTGGCGGTTTGCCCAAGGCGACGGCACGGTGTCGGTGCCACTGGCCGCCACCACGCTGTGCGATGACGGCGAAGCGGCGCAGCAGTTGGCGGTGCAGGGCGCAGGCATTGCCCGCAAGTCCATCTGGGATGTGGCCGAAGATCTGCATGCCGGCCGTCTTGTGGAAGTGTTGGCTGACCATGTGCTGGCCACCTCGCCATTGAGCGCCGTGCATGGCCCCGGAAAGCAGCTGGCACCGCGGGTGCGCGTGTTCCTGGAACATCTGCTGCGGCACCTGCAGGGCACGGTGGCGTGGGGCTATGCGGTGGCGGGGCCGACCATGCACCCATGACGTGGCACGCATCAACGTCAGAGGCGCGCCACTAGCCGAGGCCGCGTCAGTCCTGCCCGGTCACCCGCAGCGCCTCGATGACCAGGGCAAACGCAGGCGAGTGCTGCTTCCTGCTGGGGTAGTAAAGGTGGTAGCCGGAAAAGGGCGGGCACCAGTCCTGCAGCGTACGCACCAGCTGCCCCTGTTCCAGGTAGGGCGCGAACTCCTCCTCCGGCAGGAAGGCGATGCCCAGCCCTTCCAGCGCGGCCAGCACGATGTGCGGTGAACTGTTGAAGGTGGCTTGCCCGTCCACTCGTACGTTCACCTGCCTCCCGCGTCGCTCGAATTCCCATACGTACAGGCCGCCCGTGGTGGGGAAGCGCATGTTGATGCAGTTGTGCGCGGTCAGGTCGGCAGGGACCTTTGGTGCAGGGTGCCGGTTGAAGTAGCCCGGCGTGGCCACTGCGGCCATGCGCAGCCTGGGGCCGATCGGCAGCGCGACCATGTCGCCATCGATGCTCTCGCCCAGGCGCACCCCTGCGTCGAAGCGGTCGGCCACGATGTCGCGCAGACCGTAGTTCACGTCGAACTCGATGTTCACGTCTGGGTAGCGCTGCATCAGCGGCAGCAGGCGTGGCAGCAGAACCGTGCGCAGTACGTGGTCGCCGCAGGTAAGCCGTACCGTGCCGGCCGGCTTGTCGCGCAACTCCGTCAACGCGTCCAGTTCGGCCTCGATCTCATCGAAGCGATTGCCGATGGCCTCCAGCAGGCGCTCGCCCGCCGGCGTGGCGGACACGCTGCGCGTGGTGCGGGTGAGCAGGCGGATCTGCAGGCGCTCTTCCAGCGCCTTGATGGCCTGGCTGAGCGCCGATTGGGAAACGCCCAGCACGGCCCCCGCACGGGTGAAGCTGCCCTCGCGGGCAACCGTCACGAAGGCAAGAAGATCATTGAGGTTGCGTCTGGCCATGGGCGCAGTGTGACACGACCCATTGATTAGCTTTGCTAATAGACCCTAAAAGGTTCCATTGGCTAATCAAGCCAATGTCAGCCCGGCAGAATGGCCCGACCTCCCCTTCCCGGATCACTCGGCCATGACCCTCTCCGTCAAAGCCTACGGCGCCCACGCCGGCGATCGCCCCCTCGAAGCCATCGACATCACGCGCCGGTCGCCGGGTGAGGACGATGTGCAGATTGCCATCGCCTACTGCGGCATCTGCCACTCGGATCTGCACCAGGCGCGCGCGGAGTGGGCCGGCACCCTGTTTCCCTGCGTGCCCGGCCACGAGATCGTTGGCCGCGTGGTCGCGGTCGGCGCCGAGGTGCAGGGCTTCACGCCGGGGGATCTTGTGGGCGTGGGCTGCATCGTCGATAGCTGCCGCCATTGCCAAGACTGCGGCGATGGCCTCGAAAACTACTGCGACGGCATGGTCGGCACCTACAACGGCGCCACCCGCGACGCACCGGGCCATACCCTCGGCGGCTACTCCGAACAGATCGTCGTGCACCAGCGCTACGTGCTGCGGGTGCGCCACCCGGAAGACCAACTCGCCGCAGTTGCACCGTTGCTGTGCGCCGGTATCACCACCTGGTCGCCCCTGAAGCACTGGAATGCCGGTTCCGGCAGCAAGGTAGGCATCGTGGGCATCGGCGGCCTGGGCCACATGGGGGTGAAGCTGGCCCACGCGCTGGGCGCACACGTCGTCGCCTTCACCACGTCGGAAAGCAAGCGCGAGGCAGCGTTGGCGCTGGGTGCCGATGAGGTAGTGGTGTCGCGTTCGCAGAAAGAGATGGCGGCGCACACCGCGTCGTTCGATCTGATCATCAACACCGTGGCCGCACCGCACGACCTCGACGCCTTCCTGGTGCTGCTCAACCGCGATGGCGGCATGGTGCTGGTGGGCGCGCCGGCAACGCCACACCCGTCACCGGCCGTGTTCAACCTGATCATGAAGCGCCGCACGCTGGCCGGCTCGATGATCGGCGGCATCGCCGAAACCCAGGAAATGCTTGATTTCTGCGCCGCGCACAACGTGGTGGCCGACATCGAACTGATCCGCGCCGATGAGATCAACGCCGCCTATGAACGCATGCTCAAGGGCGATGTGAAGTACCGCTTCGTGATGGATACCACCACGCTTTCTGCCTGAAAGGACCCGACCATGAAGAACATCCTCCTGCTGGCCGGCCTGCTGGCCGGCTCCATCACCGCCTCCGCGCAGGATCTCAGCCACGGCGCCGACAACTTCTATCGCAGCGAAAGGGTTAACGTGCATATGGTGACCTTCCGCAACCAGTACCAGATGAAGGTGGCGGGCAATCTCTTCCTGCCCAAGCACCGCACGCCGGGCACGAAGTACCCGGCCATTGTGGTCGGCCACCCCATGGGCGCGGTGAAGGAACAAAGCTCCAATCTGTATGCACAGAAGCTGGCCGAGCAAGGCTTCATCACCCTAGCCATCGATCTTTCCTTCTGGGGGGAGAGCGAGGGGATGCCCGGCCATCTGGTCGCACCGGAAATCTACGCCGATGACATCAGTGCTGCCGTCGACTTCCTTGGTACGCAGTCGCTTGTGGATGCCAACCGCATCGGCGCACTGGGCATCTGCGGCAGTGGCAGCTTCGTCATCAGCGCCGCCAAGATCGATCCCCGCATCAAGGCCATCGCCACCGTCAGCATGTACGACATGGGCGCCGCCGCACGCAACGGCCTGAACGCATCGCAGAGCCTGGCCCAGCGCAAAGCGATGATCCAGGCGGCCATCGCGCAGCGGCAGGCGGAATTCAGCGGCGCCGCACCGCGCTACGTGCCCGGCACCGTGACCGAGATCAGTGCGGACACGCCGGACGTGCAGCGCGAATTCTTTGATTTCTACCGCACCCCGCGCGGCGCCTATGCTCCGCCGGGACAGTCGGTGGACCAGACCACCATGCCGCTGTTCAGCAGCTTGGTGAAGTTCCTCAACTTCTATCCCTTCAGCGACATCGAGACCATCGCACCGCGCCCGATGCTGTTCATCAGCGGTGACCAGGCCCATTCGCGCGAGTTCAGCGAGGATGCCTACCGGCGTGCCGGCGAACCGAAGGAACTGTACTGGGTGAAGGGGGCAGGGCACGTCGATCTCTACGACCGCACGCAGCTCATTCCCTTTGCCAAGCTCACCGGTTTCTTCCAGAAGGGGTTGGCGACGCCGTGATGACCGAGGCCCAGCCCGCGCCCGAGCGCGCGCATTGGGGCGGCGTGTTTGCGATGACACTGTGCGTGTTCGCCCTGATCGCCTCCGAGTTCATGCCGGTCAGCCTGCTCACACCACTGGCCACCGACCTGCGGGTGAGCGAGGGCCTGGCGGGCTACGGCATCGCCATCTCCGGCGCATTCGCCGTACTCACCAGCCTGTCCATCGCACGCCTTGCCGGGCGGCTGGACCGCAGAACGGTCCTGCTGGTGTTGACCGCGCTGATGGCCGCTTCGGGCGTGGTCGTGGCCACCGCCGCCAGCTACCCGGTTTACATGGCCGGGCGCGCGCTCATTGGTGTGGTGGTCGGTGGGTTCTGGTCGCTGTCGGCCGCCACCGCCATGCGCTTGGTGCCGGGGGCACAGGTCGCTCGCGCCCTGGCCATCTTCAATGGCGGCAATGCGCTGGCCACCGTGGTCGCCGCGCCGCTGGGCAGCTATCTGGGTGGCATCATCGGTTGGCGGGGCGCATTCCTGTGCCTGCTTCCGGTGGCCGCCATCGCGTTCGCCTGGCAGTGGGCCAGCCTGCCGCGCATGCCGCCGCGCAGCGTCACCGCGCCACGCACGGTGCTGGCCCTGCTGCAGCGGCGGCCGGTGCGCTGGGGCATGGCCGCCTGTGGCGCGTTCTTCATGGGCCAGTTCGCGCTGTTCACTTATGTACGGCCGTTCCTTGAAACGGTCACCCACGCAGGCGCCACCACGCTTTCGATGGTGCTGCTGGCCATCGGCGTATCCGGCTTCATCGGCACGGTCCTGGTGGGCCGTGCGCTGGCGAGCGGGCTGTTCCGCACACTGGTGGGCATCCCCCTGCTGATGGCGGCCATCGCGGTGCTGCTGGTGCCGTTGGGCGCCCAGATCTGGCCAGTCGCCGCGCTGCTTTCCGCATGGGGCCTGCTGGCGACTGCGGCCCCCGTGGGCTGGTGGAGCTGGCTGGCCGACACCTTCAAGGACGATGCCGAGGCCGGCGGCGGCCTGATGGTGGCTGTCGTGCAGTGCTCCATTGCCGTAGGTTCCACCTTGGGTGGCACTCTGTACGACCACGGTGGCCATGGCAGCACTTTTACCGCCAGCGCAGCTGTGCTCGGGGTTGCCGCAGCACTGGCCTGGCGCACGGCAATCGGCCAACGTCGCTCGCCATTTGGCGCGATACGCGCTCACTCCGAGCCCACGTGAGTGCATTCCCAACCACCTTGCACGCGGAGACGTGTGAATGAATTCCCCTTTCCTCATATTTGCCCTCGGCGCCACAACGCTGCCCACCCCGGATGCCGCGCCAGCCTCAGCGCAGTCACAGTCCATCACGCGTGCGGGTGAGCAGGCATCGCAGCCCGGCCCGGACGCGTACTTCACCGGCCGCGTCCGGATCGATCCGGTGTGGCCGGCCGAGGGTGGCATCTCCGCATCTGGCGGTCTGGTCACCTTCGAGCCGGGCGCGCGCTCGGCTTGGCACACCCATCCGGCTGGCCAGCGGTTGCTGGTCACGATCGGGGTAGGGCGGGTGCAGGAATGGGGCAAGCCGATGCAGGTCATCCGCCCTGGTGACGTGGTGTGGTGCCCGCCGGGCGTGAAGCACTGGCACGGCGCCGCCCCCGGCACGGCCATGACCCACCTGGCTGTGACCGGCGCGATCGACGGCCGCAACGTGGAGTGGATGGAAAAGGTGGACGATGAACAGTACAACGCCCGCTAGGGCAACCTCTTGGCTGCTGGCGGCCACCCTCATCCTGGCGGGGCTGCCCGCCACGAACGCGCGGGAACCATTGCCCATGAACACGCACGCTGCCGACCAAGCGCCGCCCCTCTCGTCGTTGAGCCCACGGCAGCAGGCGCTGGTGGCGATCGCCGCGTTTGCGGCGTCAGGCAACCTCGAGCGCCTGAAACCTGCACTGCATGCTGGTCTGGATGCAGGCCTCAGCATCAGCGACGCACGCGAGGTATTGCTTCAGCTCTACGCATACGCCGGCTTTCCCCGCAGCCTCAACGCGCTGGGCCAGTTGCTGGAGGTCGTGGAGGCCCGCAAGGCGCAAGGCGTGCAGGACGCCCCCGGCCGGCAGCCCAGCAAGACCGCTACCCACGGCCAGGCATTGCTGAAGGCAGGCACAGACAACCAGACGACGCTGGCCGGTGCCCCGGTAGCGGGCCCGCTGTTCGAGTTTGTCCCTGAAGCCAACACCTACCTGCGCACACACCTGTTTGGCGACATCTTCGAGCGCGACAACCTCGACTGGCGGAGCCGCGAAATCGCAACACTCAGCATGCTGTCCATGATCGATGGCACGGACGCGCAGCTGTCCGCGCACATTGCCATGAGCATGAACATCGGCGTGGGGCAGGGCGCGTTGGCCCAGCTTGCGGACATCCTGCATACGCGGGTGGATGCGCTGCCCGCCGAACGGGTCCGGCAGGCCCTGCAACGCCGGATGCAGCCCTGAAGCAAGCGTCGCAAGGTGTGAGATAGGCATCCGTATGCTTTCGGTCATGCCTGCTTCCTCCGCACATCAAGGCCTCCGCACCGCCCCCATCGTCTCCGGCTGGGTACAGACCGGTGAGCGCTGGGCACTGTGGTGGAACGCGCTCGAAGTGGCTTCCGTAGCCCCCGATGGGCGGCCGGGCGTTCGCCTGTGGATGCAGGGCCCGAAGCTGTGGCAGACCAGGATCGTACGCGCCGCCAGCATCGCCCAGGGAAAACGCTTTGCCGAGCGCTGGTGCGCAGCGCGGTTGTATCCGGGCGTGCCGCTGCGCGAGGCGGTGGCACGGTTGGTCGACGCCACGCCGCGTGACCGCCCCTCGTCATCGGCCGCGCCGCTCCCCGCCACCGAACGGCAGCAGGTGCGGCGCCTGGCCGAAGCGGGCGACCGCGATATCGCCCGCATCAAACAGGCACTGGATGCACGACGGTCGCCGCCAGCGCACTGAGTTCATGCAACCCAGCGCAGCCCGTGCATGGGCAGGGGCTGCGCCAGCACACGTCACTTCGGCATCAATACGGTGTCCACCACGTGCACCACACCGTTGGATTGCATGACATCGGCGGTCGTTACCGCCGCCTTGCCGCCCTTGGCATCAATCACCCAGACCTTGCCGTCCTGCAGCTTCACCGTCAGCTGCTCGCCTTCAACGGTCTTCAGCATGCTGCTGCCGCCGTGGCTGCGCGCGGCCGCCGTCAACTGGGTGGAGGTGTAGGTGCCCGATACCACGTGGTAGGTCAGCAGTTTGGTCAGCTTGGCCTTGTTCTCCGGCTTCAGCAGGGTATCGACGGTGCCTGCCGGCAGCTTCCCGAAAGCATCGTTGGTGGGCGCGAACACGGTGAACGGCCCTTTCCCGCTCAGGGTATCCACCAGGCCGGCGGCCTTCACCGCCGCCACCAGGGTGCTCAGGTTACTGGCGGCGGAGGCATTTTCCACAATGGTTTTGTTGGCATGCATCGGCGCACCACCCACCATCGGGTTGTCGGCGGCAAATGCGGCGGCGGGCAGGGCACAGGCAACCGCAATACCGGCCGCCATGGCAAGACGCTGGATCTGGCTACGCATGTTCGTTTCCTCGTTGGGTGAGACCATCCGGTCTCTTCATGAATGCAGGGGTGCCTGCGGCCAGCGCGCCAGACATCGACAGCAGCGCGTTGTGCCTACCTCTACGAGTCCGGCGGGGCTGCTGGATGCAGCGGAATCCAGTGGTCTTTTGAACCGTTCAACGTCGTTGAAGACGCGTGACGAAAGACGGGCACTGTCGGCGCGGCGCGCGCCAGAAAATCGACACTATTTGGCCAATGCATCGCCTTTGCTACCCTTGGTGGGGGCCGCGACCACGCGCGTCCCGGATGCCCCAAGGATGCTTCGCTGGATGCCAAACAGAGCACGCAAATGGCAGGGCCTGCCGAAGTTCCAGGAAGCCCCGCGCCGCAGGAAGATCGGTACGATCCTGAAGTTGGCGGGTGTTTCCTGCGTCCTTCTGGGCCTGGCCTGGACGCTGTGCTACCTGTATTTCGATCGCGCAGAGCTGGCCGCGCCCTTCGCCGGGGTAATGGCAGTGGGTGTGCTGGCCATCCTCAGCAGCCGCCGCGCCGATGGCACCTCCCTGCTGATCGTGGCCCATGGCGTGTTTCTTTCCGTGGTGGGGGTCGCGATCATCGATGCGCCCATTGCCTGGGTGCCACGCTCGGGCCATATGTTCCTGCTGCCGCTGGCGGCAGGGGCGGCCTTCACCTTCGACGCACGCGAACGCTACGGGTCGCTGGTGTTCCCGCTGGCCTGCCTGGCAACGTTCGCTGCGTTCGCCATCGGCGCGCTGGATTTCCTCGCGCCCGGCACATCGCCGCCGCTGGAAGTGCGCGTGTGGGGTGCCCGCTCGAATACGATCCTGGCGATGACATTACTGGCGGTGATATTCGCCATCTACCGCGTTGATATCGGCAACCGGCTGCGGCTGGAGCGTGAGCTGGTGCGGGCCGTGCGCAATGGCGAGATCGAGGCGCACTACCAGCCGCAGGTGCGCGGCAACGGCGTGGTGACCGGGGTGGAAGCGCTGGTGCGCTGGCGCCGCCCCAGTGGCCAGCTGCTGCCGCCGGGCGCCTTCATTGCCCAGGCGGAAGAGAGCGGGGCGATCCGTGACATCGGCCTTGAGGTGCTGCGGCAGGCCTGCGATCTGCTGGTGCAGTGGGCGGGCCAGCCGGCCACGCGTGACCTGCGTGTGGCCGTCAACATCAGCCCCATCCAGTTGCTGGACCCCGGATTCGTGGCCGCGGTCAGCGCCGTCATCCGCGAAGCAGGCGTCAACCCTGCGCTGATCGAGCTGGAGCTGACCGAGTCGGCGCTGTCGGCGGAGACTGCCGAGACCATCGAGAAGATGGAAGCACTGGAACAGTTTGGCGTTACCTGGGCGCTGGATGACTTCGGGACCGGTTTCTCAGGGCTGTCCACCCTGCGCACCCTGCCGGTTCGCAAGTTGAAGATCGACCGGAATTTCGTTGTGGAAGCCACCACCCAGGAACGCGCGCAGCACCTGCTGGGCAAGATCGTGGAAATCTCCCAGGTGATGGGCATGAGCGCGCTGGCCGAGGGTGTTGAAACCACGGCGCAGCGCGACCTGCTGGTGGGGCTGGGCTGCGATCACTTCCAGGGGTACCTGTTTGCCCGGCCCATGCCAAAGGCAGAACTTGCCACCTGGCTGCAGCGGCATTGCCTGCTGGCCGCAGCCGGGTAGCGTCGAGCTTGCTCGACGGCCGTAACACCTGGCGCCGCGCGGCGCCCTCGTACGACGAACAATCCATTTCGCCAGTAAATCAAAGGATCTGATTTCATGACAGTCATCGCGTACTTTGGCCTCGATACGTATCCGTTCATTGTCACTGACATGTTGTTGAGCAGGGCGTCCAACGCCGGTGATGCCAACAGCATTCGCCTCCCGACTACAGGAAGCCTCGCGGACCTTGAAGAGCGGGCTGGCACGAGGTTGCCGTTTGTGGCCACCCGTATGGTGCGCAAGGCTTACAGCGTGCACGGCAAAGCCTTCGTGGCCTGGGCAGGCCCGGTTTCTGCCGGCGTAGCCATGCACGGCGAACTGCATGGCCTTATTGCGGACGACACTCCGATGGAAGATGCCGTTGACACGGCATACTTCAAACTTTCTGAGGAGGACAGATCCAGCACCAGCCTGATCGTCGCTTATACCGACACTACGCCATCCGGCGCACCTTTCCTCAGGGTCACTCACCGCAACTGCCATAGCTTCAATTCCGAACGCTTTGGATCATGCGTCTTTGGCGGCAGTGGCGCGAGTGTACTCAGCACATGGACGCAGGAGCGGGAGTCGTCGCTCCTCAATACCTCCAATCCAGACGATCTGGAATTTCTGCCGGACTCCATCTGCCAGAAACTGGTATTTGATGAGACGCTGCTCAGCGAACGGGTAGCCGGGCCGTTCAGCGCACTGCTGGCCGAGGGTTGCGGGGGCTTCTACGAATCAATGCGGCTCCGGCCACCCACTGCGGACGAACCCGCCGTTGAGTTGGCGCCCCGCGCGGTCTGCCACATACACGTGAAGGTGGACGACACCGGCTGCCAGATCACGCAGATGACGCTTTATTACACAGATGATCCGCAGCACGGCATCTGCACGCAGGGCGTTGTGCAACTAGCTTCACTGCAGCTGCTGCCGCATCAATTGGATGAACTCACCCCATCGCAGGATGGGCGATTGCTGATCGAGTACGAAGCAGTTGATGAGATTACGTGTCTGCCATTCAACACCGGCACATCGCCGGCAGTGCATGCAGATGCACGCTTGCTGCCCAGCGATCCGCGCTGGCAGAAACGAATTGAAGGCTTGAAGGTCGAGACCGTGATGCGCACGATATTCGAAGAAAACGTCATCATTCCACGCGAAGCAGTCAATCACTTGAGTGATGAATCGCAGCACGCCGCCATCGAAGAGCCAAGCTTGCGCTGCATCAATGCGATATCAATCGATGAAGCATCCAGCCCGATTATTGGCTTCCTCAATCGTGGCAGTCACTTCTACGTTTGCCTTGACAGCGAATGGCTACAGCAGGGTCTTGAGTCGTTCCGGAATGCCGATGCACGGACACCTCTGATCGTTGACGAACGGGAGGGATTCAAGGTCCTGAGCTGACCTCGACCCCATGAACGATCCCGCCGCACCAATTGCAACCGCCACCGATTGGAAGACGCAGCCGTTGCCAGAGCGTCACGTCACCTTGGCGCTGGATTTCACCCTTGATGCCACCGAAGCTGCATGTGCGAGACGGGGACTCATCCCACTGGAAATGGAGGACAAATGGTTCCTCTACTACGCCGGGGACACCCTCTATCTGCATCGCAGCTGGACCGGGGCCTGTATCGCCCAGGTGCATTTCGTATCGGAAGGGGAGGGGCTGCGTGCAATCCGCGCAGACGTGAATCGCGATACCGATCAGTACACCAACAGCGATGATGAAGCAGACATCGAATTCATCGAGCGGATGGTGCGCGGCCTGGGGGCATCCCAACGCTACCTGGCCGAACGCTGGGCATGGAGAGCATCGTAGCGTCGAGCTTGCTCGACTGCTCCACGCCTTGAATCGAAATTCATGTTGACCGGCAACAGAGCAAGAAAGGACTCCACGTGAGCAACAAAAGTCATGCGATCGTCCAGTTCATCGCCAATCTCGCCCCGCTGTACTCTGGCGAGCGCCATTCTGCAGGCTGGTGCGCCCGCAGCTTGCATGACGGCACACTCATCCTGCCTTTTGGGGTGGACGACGACCCAAATGATGATGGTTGGGTAAGAGTGCACTGGCAGGGCGATGCACTGAGGCAATCTGAAGTCTTTGGCGACCACGTCGCAACACTTGCGCTGGAGCGTTACGTGCGGCTGCATGGCGTAGGCGCGAGCGAAGCCGCTATCGCGGCCGAACTGGGTTTCATGGCGCGGCACTTCAGATTCAAAACCGGAGCCGACATCTATCTACCCCAGCTTCCAGAGTGCGAGCACCCTGCCGCGCGCTTTGCAAAGCAGATGGGGCAGGGCGTTCTGGTCAATTTGATGAGCAGGGTGGCAGGCATCTGACCGTAGCGTCGAGCTTGCTGGACGGAGATCCCCCGTAGCAGCGAGACACCTGACAACCCGACCGACGCTACGCGTCCGGCTTCCCCGCAAATGCCGCGTCGCTGCTCAGCAGTTGGCCCGGAGGCCGCCGACGCGCCTCGGCCACAAGACGATGGAACGCATAGATGGCGATCGTCCCGCGAACACTTACAAGCGTCATCACCGCGGACAGGAACAGCGCAGGCACCGACACATCGCCCATCGCCGCCCTCAGAAACGCCCTCAGCAACCCGATCACACTGATTATCAGCGTGCCCACGGCCACCAGCGGAATGCGTTTGTAGATGCCAGTCGCCAAGGGAACATACATGCAGGTAGTCAGCCCCAGGCCCACAGCAAGGAAGGTTCCATGGCGCTGGATGGCAAACAGCAGCACCAGGGCTGCAGCAAGCGAGATGACGCTCAGCAGGGCGAGCATCAGCACATGTACTTGATGGGGCGAGTGATGGGACCGGGAATCTCAATGACCCAGCTGTCTGCCGGTCGGCCCGGGAGGGGCTGGGTTGCTCGGTACGGGTCCTGTTCCATGGTGGGCGGCTCCGGTTGAAGGCCGTCGGAGTCCAGCGCTGGCGTGAGGTGCCGGAAATCGGACTTTTCCTACGCTGGGGCCCGGTAGAGTCGAGCTCGCTCGACTCCGCAGACTCCACGCCACTAACATCCCCCAACCCGCAAGGAACGCCACCCGCCATGGGCAACGCAATGGACACGCAGCATCTGGACGACACCCCCACCATGGCCCAGCCAACGGACGAAGGGCTGACGTTTCGCTGGCTGTACGCTCGGGTGCAGGGTCTGGCGGACCACAGCATCTACCCGAAGGCGGGTGCAATCGAGCGCTGGGCCATGCGCATTGGCGTGGCTGCCGCCGGGGTAGGCCTGCTCGCCGCGCTGTTGCTTGATCGATGGGTGCCGGTGAGCGTGCTGTTGCCAGTTGCCATCATCTGCTTGTCGGTGGAAGTAGGTGGCTTTGCCCTCAACGCTGCGCTGGCGGGAATTCGGCAGTATCAGCAGTACCTTCAGCCCAGACTGTCCCACGCGAGGGAGATGGACAGCGAGTTCGCACACTGGGAATCGGTTCTCGCCCGTTTGCGTTGCTTCCCCAAAACCCAGCGCGAAGAACGCCTGCGCTATGCCAAGGCGCTCAGGACCAACATGATCGACCGCATGGGCTTGCTTTACGGCGGAGCGCAGCGGCTGGGACCATTTCCCTTGCTGATCGCGCTCTACCTGCAGTACCGAAGCTGGAAGGACAACGGCTGGGCCGGCGTCTTCGATGTTGGCTTGATAGGCGGCTTTCTGATTCTTTTCATGGTGTTTCTATACGTGATGGCCTGGCTGCTGATCAGCCAGCGCACCCGCATGGATACCTACATCAACCTGCTCGAAGCATCCATGCAGGAAGACCCGGCCAAGTAGAGTCGAGCTTGCTCGACTATTCCCGCCCGCGGCCATCGCTCTCCGAGCCGGGCTCATACTCCAGCCAAATCCGCATCAGGTTGCGAAACCGAACCACATCCGGCGCCAGCGTTTCCGCCTCTGCCGGCACATCAATAACCAACCCAGTCAGTGCGTTCTCCGCCGCCAGCACCACACGGCCCTGAAAGCGGATCTGGAACCACGCTTCCCCCGGCTCACCCCCAACCAGCGTGAACCCCTGATACACCTTGGCAGCCACAAACGCCTGCGCGTGGCTGCGCAGATTCTCGAACTCCCGGGGATGCAGCGCCCTGAATGTCTCGCCGTGTGCAGGCGCAGACAGCCAAAGCGCGATCCCCAGTAGAGTCGAGCTTGCTCGACTACTCCACATCCTGGCCGCCCCCATCAAGCCGAAGGCCGCACCCGTTCATGGATGAAGATCGTCAACGCCAGGCAGGCCATCGCCAGACCCTCCATCACCCGATCGCCCACGTACTGGTCCGGGTCGCCGTTCTGGCGGGCGCGCTCGGCCGCCAGCAGGATCTCGTGCAACACGCGCTGGCCTGCCAACGCGCAGTCGGCATCGGCCAGCGCCATGCGTCGCCCCGGCATCTGGTGGCGTTCGGGCCAGGGCTGGCCATCGGACGCTGCACCGGCACCGATGCTGTGCAGGATGGCGATGAGGCTGTTGGGGTCCAAGGCAAGGCCGGAAGGGGGCGCTTCCTGGATGGGCGTGGGGGCAGGGGAGTAGGGCTTGTTCATGGCGTGGCTCCTAACGTGCAGGCAGAAGCCGCCACCGATAAAGGTGGCGGACGATGCGTGGTTCGAAATCCGGAACACGACTAAGCCCGGGCGGGCGCAAGGCCCCCACGCACCGCCCGCCATAGCCGGCGGACGGATTGCCAGCCGGCATCACGCAGGGTGATGCCGGCTGACAAGCGTAAACAACAGTCGTGTTACCGGGATTTCGAGCCCCGGCCACCCTTTTTCGGTGGCGGGGCTAGGATTACGTCCGGTAGCGCGCTGTGGCTAGGGGTTGGGGTCAAATCCGCCAACTCCCGCGACGCTTTTGGCATTGTCGCATAGGCGGGAATTTGGACGGGAGCCTTGCGGTGCAAGGCTTGGGGCGCGCTTCAGAATCACCTGCAAAGTCCAGCTTCGCGCGGACGGAACGCGGCCCAGAGGAGGGCAGTCGCGACAGCGAATGATCGAGCATCGACTGATCGCTCAACGATCAATCGCTGTACGGCCCCGGTCGGCGCCCGCGCTTTAAGGTATAATAAATCACCCCTTAGAGTCGCAGGCTGCCCATGAAGCAACTCAGCGAGTTCATTGGCGAGTGTGCCGGTAAACCGGTTTCCATGGACAATTTCCCCATTGAGGTGGCCAGGAAACTGCGCCTGCAGCGCATGGCCTTCATGTGGCGCCAGGCGGATCTTGCCAAGCGGGCAGGCGTTTCGGTGCAAACGGTCAAGACGGTCGAGAAGGGGGAGGCCATCTCCTCCTGGAATCTACTGCGCATCCTGCTGGCCTTGGATCAGGGCGCCGATTTCCTGAAGATGCTTGGATCACCCAACTTCCCCAACCTGGAAGCGCACGAGCAGTACATCCAGCTCACAAGCAGCAACGAACCGAGCCTGCCGGGGCGGCGGCGTGTGCGCTCAAAAGTGCCGGCCACCACCAGCGCAGGGGAGCAGAATGCATGAACCTGCCCACCGAGTGGCTCGATGCGCCGATTCACAAAGTGGAGGTCTGGACCGAGCATCTGGGGGCAGCCATTCGCGTGGGTCGCCTCAACTACGAACGCGGCAATGGCGCGGCCTACTTCGAGTGGAGCAGTGAGGCCCAAGCCCAACAGCTGGACCTTTCGCCGTTGCGCCTGCCGGCAGCGGCGGGGGTGTGGGCCAGCAACCGGGCGCACGGGCTGCCGGATGAGTACCGCGGGCTTCCAGGTCTTCTTAACGACGCGCTGCCCGATGGGTGGGGCTGTTACATGATGGATAAGGCGCTGGCCCGTGCAGGCATTCCGCCCGAGCAGATCACCCCGGCAACGCGCCTGGCCTTTCTGGGCGACCGGGCATGGGGCTCGCTTTCCTTCCAGCCCGTGATCGGGACCGACATGGACGCGATCATTCCCCTGGAAACGCTGGGGCAGGAAATGGAAGCCTCCATCGAGGGACACCTTGAGGCGGTGTCGGATGAACTTCTGCAGGCGGGCAGTTCACCCCAGGGTGCGCGCCCCAAGGTCATGGTCGATTGCGATGAGGACTTCCGGCATGCGCGGGTAACGCGAGGCCTGCCGGCCGATGGCTTCCGTTCGTGGATCATCAAGTTTGCTGGCCGCGATGAACCAGAGGATGCTCCTCTTCTGGAACGTGCTTACATGATCAGCGCCCGCAACGCCGGATTGCAGGTGATGGACAGCAGGGCACTGATGATCCGGGGCAAGCATGCGTTTGCCACCGAACGCTTTGATCGCTCGCCCGCAGGGCGAGTGTTCACTCACACGCTGGGTGGACTCATGCACTTCTCCCACCGACGCATCGGTCTGGACTACGGAACCGTTGCACAGGTTATGGATGCCCTGCGTGTGCCCACCGCTGCTTATCAGGAAGCCTATGCGCGTGCCGCGTTCAACGCGGCGATGAGCGTTCGCGATGACCACTCCAAGAATTTCGCCTTCATCAAGGGGCCGAACAACCAGTGGGACATATCCCCGGCATATGACCTGACCTACATGGCTGGCCCGGGCGGCTATCACACGATGACGTTTGCCGATGGGGACGCGCGTGATCCTACGGCGCAGGATCTTCTGAATCTGGCGCCGCATTACCACCTGGCCGAGGCACAGGCGCGGCCGATCATTCGAACCATGGCCAAGGTGGCGCGACAGCTGGTGCCCATGGCGCGCGAGATGGGGGTGAGCCAGGCCACGCTGGACCCGATTGCGGTGCGACTGGACGCCATAAACTCATCGATTGATCCGCGCGGGAATCGACCGAGGGGTGGGTAGGCCAAATTCCGAAAACTGTGGCGCCATGGTGGGAGTGCGAGGAGATCCCACTTCATAGATGATGCCCCCATCCATCACGGCCTGAGCCGCACTGGCGATAAGGGCGCGTTATCGGGGGTGTAGCCAAGGTCCGAATTAGGGCGGTAGCGGACTTTGCGCAATGACCATCCCGGTGTGTCGTTCTGGGCCAATCGATTGCCTTGCTTGGTGCCGCGAAGAGCACGTGCATGCCGAACCGTCTAGTGCAGCATTGTTCGGTGCGCCGGGACGATCCACTGCAAGTGACGGGAGTGAGGGAACCAGTGAACCAATCATGCCGCTGAATGCCAAGGCGCCATTCCCACAGCCAAGACCCAAGGGGCCGATCAGTGCACTGGTCGCCCCCGATGGAATGGCGCAAATTAGCCAATCAGCGCAAACGGCATAGACTATCGGCATTTGGATAGTAGATCTCCGTATGCCGGACCGGAATCCATTTAGATGGCCGCTAGCATCTAGCAATTCCCACCCGCGCCCGTGGCTTACGTCACCGTTCGCCACACACGGCCCTCGTTATCCAATCCCACCGCCGGGTCTCCAGCTCCCAGCGGCGGCTTGATCGCTTCGGCCAGACCACCCAGGGTGTAAGGCTTGCGCAGCACTACGAAGCAATGGTCGGTCTCCCGCGCCAGCAGTTCGCTGTAGCCGCTGGTCAGGACCACATGCAGCCCAGGATAGGTGGCACGTACTGTCCTGGCCAGTTCCAGGCCGGTAATGCCCGGCATTACCACATCCGAAAAGACCACGTCGTAGCGCGCATGGTGCCGCTCCAGGTCGGCCAGAGCCTCTGCGCCGTTGCGCGCCAACTGCACGCCGCAGCCTAGTTCCCGCAGTGCCGAAACCGCGAATGCCGCAACATCCACGTTGTCTTCCACCACCAGCACGTTCAAGCCCTTCGCTTCCTGCAGTGCATGCAGGGACGAACCCTCCACCGAAACGGGCTCCTGGTCGGTCAGCGGCAGGTACAAGACGAACGTGCTGCCTTCGCCTACGGTGCTGGTGACATCCACCTCGCCTTCGGACTGCTTCACGAAGCCGAACACTTGGCTGAGTCCCAAGCCAGTGCCTTCACCCACACCCTTGGTCGTGAAGAACGGATCGAAGACCTTGCTCAAGACGGCCTCTTCGATGCCGCAGCCGTCATCACTCACCGAAACCGCCGCAAACGCGCCCTTCAATGGCGGCGCGAACCGTACCGAAGGCATGGTGTCGACCCGGCGCACGCAGATGCGTACCGTGCCGTTCCTGCCGATTGCATCGCGGGCGTTCACCGCCAGGTTGATCAAGGCCGTGTCCAGCTGCGTCTTGTCCAGCAGCACGTGCAGCGGATCGTCGGGCAGGTCCAGCTGCAGCGCCACCCGGCTGCCGAGCAGGGTGCGGATGATGTCGGCCAGTCCTTCCACCCCCTTGCCCAGATCGAACACTTCCGGTGACAGCGTCTGCCTGCGCGAGAAAGACAGCAGGTGCGAGACCAGGCTGGTCGCCCGGTCCGCTGCCGCGCCGATGGCTTCGATATGCCGATGCTGCCGCTCGTCGCGGGGTTCGCCATAGCGGAGCATGTCCACCGAGCCGGTGATGACCTGCAGAAGATTATTGAAGTCATGCGCCACGCCGCCGGTCAGCTGGCCTATGGCTTCCAGCTTCTGCGATTGCCGCAGCTGCTCGCGTGCCCTCACCAGCTCAGCATGGGCCTGCCTTGCCTCCTCACTGATCGATTCGACCTGCCGCGAATGCTCGTTGCGCTCGGACACGAACTCGGTCTGGTCACTGACCACGCATAGAATGCCGCCCACGCTGCCATCTGCCACGCGGATGGGGGAATACGAGAAGGTCCAGAAGGTCTCGCGACGCGTGCCATCGCGGTCCATGAAGACGCGCAGGTTGCGGAAGCTGCGGTGGGTGCCGGCCATTGCATCGGCGATGGCCCCGCCCAGCTCATCCCACACGTCGTGCCAGACGATCCTCACCGGCGTGGCCATTGCGCCGGCCAGCTTGTTGCCCATCCAGGGCGAGAACGCGTCGTTGAAGTAGAAGAGGTTGTCCGGCCCCCACGAAATCCACAGCGGCTCCGGGCAATCCAGGATCATCGTCAACACCGTGCGCAATTCGTCCGGTGCCGCCTCTGCAAGCCCGCCGTGCGCCCAGTCGCTGTCCTGCAGCAGCCGATAGGCGAGGGAGTCGGGCGAAGACACGGGCAGTTCGCTGCGGGACATGTGAAGACCTGTTGAACACTTCCTCACAGCGTCAATCATGAATGGTACAGGCAGCGTGACGAGTCGTTGGGCGCAGGGCTTGTGATGATGCTGCCACCGTCCGTTCATGTGCCCGCGACATCCGCAAGACGGCCGTGTGACTTCGCGCGACTTACGTTGAAGGCCCGCCTCCACACAGAACTGCGAATGCTCGCTGCCGTGCTGCCGTCACCGCTTTCGAATCTGGCCCGGCAGCGACTGCTGCAGGTCAATGCACTGCCATTGCCTGGCCTGGGCCGCACGCTGGAGCGTTGGCGCGAGCTGGCTGCCCTTGGGCATGAAGACCTGTGTCTGGCGAAGGTGCTTGAAGCCCATCATGACGCCGTGGCGATCCTGCACGAACTCGGCGCAGCGCCGTCGGACGGGCAGTTGCTGGCGGTATGGGCCGCAGAGGGACCCGCCTGCACCCTGCGCGCAGATGCAAGCGGCAGGCTGCGCGGCGACAAGCCGTGGTGTTCTGGCAGCGAATTGGTGGATGCCGCGCTGGTAAGCGTGCGCGACGAGACAGGGGTGCAGCTCTATCGCGTGGATGCATCGCAGTGGCATGCACTGGAGGGTGAGCCGTGGCCCGCCCCCGGCATGGCCGGCGTACCGTCCACGACGGTGCGTTTCGACGATGCCCGGGCCGAGGCAATCGGCCCGCGCAATGCCTATCTGGATCGCCCAGGGTTCTGGCACGGCGGTGCGGGCATCGCGGCCGTGTGGTTCGGCGCGGCCAGCGCGCTTGCAGAGCGCATGCAACATGCCTGCAGCGAAGGCCTGCGTGCGCGCTTGCTCGGCAAGGCCGACCTCGCTCTGGCACCGGCCGCCGCCCTGCTGCGCGAGCTGGCCGCCGCGATCGACCTGGCGCCGCAGCTGACCCACCGCGTGCAGGTGGTGCGTGCGCGCAGCGTGGTGGAACGCGCGGCCACCCAGATCCTGGACCTTGCCGGCCGCGCACTGGGACCAGGGCCCATGTGCATGGAGGACGCACACGCGCGCCGCTGGGCCGATCTGAGCGTATTCCTGCGGCAAAGCCACGCGGACAAGGATTGGGAATGGCTGGGACAGCAGTGCGCGGCTCAGGTGAAACCATGGGCGCTGTAGCCATCATCAACGGGCGCGGTTCCGAAGCGAGCGCATGGGACCGCTGTGACTGGCTGTGGCAGCAACCCGCAGCGACCGCGGCCGAGCTGTGTGCCGGAGCAGGGCGGATTGTAGTGGTTGCCCCGCATCCCGATGACGAGGTGTTGGCCTGCGGAGGCTTGATGTGCGCCGCCGCCCGCCTGGGCATGCCGGTGCAGGTGGTGGCGGTGACCGACGGCGAGGCGTGCTACCCCGGTGAGCTCTGGTGGACGCCGCAGCGCCTGCGGCAGGCCCGGCGCGAGGAGCTGCGCGATGCCTTGTCCGAGCTGTCCATTGCCGCAGAGTCCATCGTGCATCTGGGCATCGCCGATGGTGGCGTGACCGATCACGAAAGCGGTTTGGAAGACTGGCTGTGGCAGTGCCTGCGCGAAGACGATCTGCTGCTGGCGCCGTGGCGGTTCGATGGCCATCCCGACCACGAGGCTGCCGGCCGCGCCGCGTGGAGGGCCGCGCGTGCCGTCGGCTGCCGCCTGCTTGAGTACCCCGTATGGGGATGGCACTGGCTGGACCCGGGCTGCGCGCACATGGCATGGGAGTCGCCGCGCCTGCTCGACAT
>PJUF01000203.1_pt1 | contig 51355 bp, 44 predicted proteins | sample 1512191 | NCBI WGS metagenome assembly PJUF01 (sample SAMN08177673, study PRJNA422409) | Feces metagenome, whole genome shotgun sequencing project. | isolation source: Chicken feces (3) enriched on wood chips | host: Gallus gallus | place: USA: Madison | collected 2015-01-15 | reverse complement strand
GCTGTTTCACCTGCTTTTAAGGTTGATTTATTACTGGTAATAGCCAAAGTAGGTGATGTTGTATCAATAATTACGTTTATTCCGCTTGACGCTGCACTTACATTGCCGGCCACATCTGTTGCCTTTGCTGTTATGGTATAACTTCCATTGCTAAGTGCTGAAGTGGTAATACTCCAGTTACCTCCGGTTGCTGTTGTTGTACCTACTAAACTTGAACCACTATACAAGGCTACTGTACTTCCCGCTTCTGCTGTACCGGTAAACGTTGGTGTATTATCATTCGTAATATTATCTGTACTACTCGTTCCTGTGTCTGAACTTGCTGCTAATTCTGGAGTTGATGGCGCTAAGGGTGCCTGAGTATCCAATGTGTAAGGTTTAGAATATTTTATTCCCTGGTTACCTGCTCCATCGCCCACATATGCTTGTATAGTACCGCTACCTGATAGCGTTATTCCGCTTAAAGAAAATACGCTTGAACCAACAGCAGCTGTTACCGACTGATAACTTGCTCCATTATTTATGGAAACATATACCGTTTCTCCGGCCTGTAAGTTGGCACTTAAAATTCCCGATATAGTTTGAGCAGCCACATTGGTAATGAAATCTGATGATGAAATTCCATTGTCGCTTGAGAGCGCCATCGAAGTCACTGTAGTGGTTGGTGCTGATGTATCAATAGTCCAGCTATAAGAAGCTGGGGTTGGATCTAAATTTCCAGCGGCATCTTTTGCTCTAACGGAAAAGGTATGACTACCCTCAGATAAATTACTAAGGGTAAGAGGCGATGTTACTGCTATATATGGAGCACCATCCAAAGAAGATTCAAAAGTAGCACCTGCTTCACTGGTAAAAGTAAAAGTTGCACTATTTGAATTTGTTAATGAAGACGGACCAGAAACAATAGTAGTTTCCGGCGCAATCCCGTCAACCAATACCCCTGTGGTTAAAGGTAAATGCCCTGATAGTGATATATTAGCATTATTGCCTGCCGCATCCTGTATGCTTGCACCGTTAAGGTTTAACGAGCCTACTGCAATGCCATCGCTATCGCTATCGCCACTGGCAATGGTATATCTGAAAGTAAGCGCCGAGCTGCCAGAAATGCCCTCATAGCTTGCATTACGGGCAGTACTGCCAATGGTGATATTAATATATGGCGTACCGCCTGTATTTACTATTACATTTTCACTAAAATTTACAGTAAAATCAAGGTGTTGTCCAACAATATAGGTTGCGTTAGCAGGGACTGCTACGCTGGTAATTGTTGGCGCAGTGGTATCTGCTATTTTAAGGGTAACAGTTTTAGAGTCTGCTAGCGCTCCTCCGCTTCCTGTATTTCCTCCATCGTTAATAGCAACTGTTAGTGTAACATCTGCAACCGAATTCAATGCAGTAGTAAATGTAACTCCAGCTATAAAGCTATTGATAGCTGCAATGCTTCCTGTTAGCGTTAGAGCTGATGATGTTCCGCCAACGGTTACTCCTCCTCCAGATATAGCTGCTAATGTTCCTGAAGGTACAGATAAAGTTGCTGTAACAGCACTGCTCCCCGCATCAACATCTGAAAAACTTATTCCTGTAAGAGCTGTTGCTTGATTACCGATAACACTAATACTCGCAGGAACAGTGACTACCGGCGCATCATTTACCGCTGTAATATTGATATTGATGCTACCTAAAGTTACATTATTGGCTCCTCCGGAACCCGTGTTCCCGTTATCATTGGCAGTTAGCGTAATGGTAGCCGCGTTAGCTCCGTTAACATTAGCTGCCGGCTTATAATAAATGTTTGTAGGTTGACTTAGATAACTATGTATATTGGCAAGACTACCTGTTAAACTAAGCACATTGGTCAAATTTCCGGAAATTGTCAGTCCCGTACCTGAAGCAATATCAAAAACTCCCGACGAAGCAGTAAAAGTAAGAGTCATATCACCTGTTCCAATATCTACATCGGCGATAGCAACACCTGTGAGATTAAGTCCAGTCGTTGTTGCATCCTCAATAAACGTCAAACTCGCAGGAAGACCAGTAACAGTTGGCGCATCATTCACCGCTGTAACACTAATAGTTTTAGTTGCCGCTGTGCTACTAGCTGTACCATCATTAACTGTAAATGATATGGTACGGTTTGCGGTATTGGGATTATCTGATGTATTGCTATACGTAACAGACCTTAAGGCTGCCTGATAGTTTACAAACGAAGAACTACCCGATAAGGAAAGTACACCTGTTCCAGCATTATAACTTCCTGTGATCCCGTTTTGATTAGTAAATGATAATACATCCTGTCCGCTCTGGAAATTGTCTGTAATACGTACCGTTGCAGAAGCTAAGGTTGTATTGTGTGCATCTGTTACTGTTAGCGCATTGTCTATGGCTACTGCTGTACCTTCTGTAAAAGCTGTGGTACCAGTGCTAGTTGATACTATAGGAGCAGAAGTCACGGTTACTGCGGTTGTTCCCGCCGCACTAGTACAGCCATTTACTGTTACTGTAACACTATAAGTACCTGCTGCTGCCGCTGTAATATTGCTAATATTTGGATTTTGTATAGTTGTAGAAAAACCATTAGGCCCTGTCCAGTTATAAGTTGCACCCGACACAGTTGGTGTACTCAAATTAATTGTGCCACCAACAACTACCGAAGGGCTGCTGCTTGATGCTGCTGGTGTTGCAGGTACTGTTTTAACCGTACCACTTACCGCTATATTTTTGGTGGTTACCCCGCTAGAGGCTATAGTTATATTACCCGAAGGAGTACCAGTGGCTGATGATTTTAAACGGATATATATAGTGGTTGTACTCACTGCTCCACTTGAAGGTGTAAGCATAACAGTATTACCATAGCCACTTCCCCAAGCTGTGGAAACTTCAAATCCTGTTGGTGCTGTTACTACTATATTGGCTGTTAAATTGCTACCAGAAACCGTGAAATTCTGTATCGCTGATGCTGTACCGGCACAGGTAGAAAAATAAGAAAGTGGGGTTGCTGAAGTGGTGATTGCCGGGGGTGCAGCTGCGCCAATATCAGCAAATGTTATCTTCCTAATGCCGAATTGAAAACCAGCACCAGAGGGGCCATTCGTCGCAAAGGGAGCCCATGAATTATTGGTAATGGTTAGCGAAGTTGCACCTGCAGGAAATGAAGATGAAGAAAAATTGATTGTCTGAGGAGCGTAACCCGTCTGATAAGCATGGAGAATATTAGTACTCATACTCCCTCCATTATTAGTCGTAATTGTGGCTTGATCGCCCTGATAAGCATAAATTTCCATAGAAACAGGAGTAAATACACTTCCATCTGTAAAGCTCAGGGTAATACTCTTTTCTGATCGGCCTACGGTTATACCGTATCCAGGATCGTTGGGCACAAACCCAGTGCTATTATATTCTCCATCTATCTTTAAGGTTCTCTCAATACCATTAACCGTTTGTTTAACTTGAGCATCAAAATTTGGCGCAGTTGCATCATTTATATTGATGATGCTGAGTCGCCGATCCCAAGCACCTTGATCAACAACAGTCCAAGTGGAAGGCTGAAAAACGACATTCTGCAACACCTCCGTAAAATCCTTCATGGCTATAGAATTAGCCAAAGGTTTTGCTTCTATATTACCTTTCTGTATTTCTAAATCCCAATCGGCATTAAAAGCTTTATTTCCTGTAAGGTTATTAGAAGCGGCTACATCTGCATGGGTGTTGCTTTTAATAATTTCCAGAAATTCATCTCCGGCTTCGCCTTTTCCTAACTCGCAGCCATACAGTAAAAAATCGCCTCCTGCTCTTACAGACTGGTTAATTACTTTGGCAAACTCGGTATTGCTCTTTAAAGTTTCGGTATCTACAATGGTATTGCCTAATAGCAATTCGCCTGCATTGGCATGCGAGAACAAATGTATCGCTTGTAGCCCCTGGTATTGTGATAGCTTATGGGTTAAATAAACAAAACCATCAACCCCTTGTGGTATTTCCAGCAGTTCTACACCAGGTTTTAGTAAAGCGCTAAATTGTTGATAACCTTTAATATTATGATCTACTACCAATAACTCTTTTACCGGCGAGCGTAGGATTGCCAAATCATCGGCATGGTTAATTTCTACTGGTTTGGGTTGATTTACCGCAACTTTACTTTGTTTAAATAAATTGCGGGAAACACCACCAAACGAAGAGTCTACCAGATAGCTTTTGTTCTTTGCTGAACTATAAGCGCCCCGCCTACCCGAGTAATAGGCTGCACTGGCAGCACTAGCAGAAAATGAGGTAGCCATTAAAGCTGCCTGCATTAGTACAGTGCTTATTTTTTTGTTTGATTTAGTAAACCTTTCAAAATTCATATATGATATGTTAGGGTTTGTTAGTTTTTCTTCTTTATTACACTTTATTTTTTTTAATTATATACCTTTCTCACTTATCTTTCCGGTCTCTTGACAGACGAGATGCTATCTTAATAATAGCATCTCGTCTGTCACCCTGAGCGGAGTCGAAGGGTAATTGGCAGAGATTGTTATTGATGCTTCGACTCCGCTCAGCATGACATTATCAAAATCTTATCATTGACGTTTTAATTAACCAGTTAATAATGGGCTTCTGATAGGTCATTTCATATTAATTTCCCGATGAATCGGGATTAGACCTCAGCATGACATTATCAAAATCCTCAGCATAACATCATCTTTATCCACAACATGACAAAAAACAGTTGATATTACTAAATTCATTTATTCTCTTTTGATGCGATTACATTTGCCGAACTTCCGGCAGTATCTTTCCAGAATGCCATTTCGCTATATTTCTGAAATAAATCTGGTGGTAATATAGATCTGCGTTGTTTAAATTCTACTTTACGCCCAACCGTATGCAGGCCTTTAACGCCTAAAGTATAGTCAAACTCATCCTGCGAGAATTCTACATTATTAAAATCATGCTGGTAAGGTGTTATTCCGGTAAAATCGTAAATCAATTTTAGGGTTTTCTCCGGAAAGCGGGCCAATATATCATAGTCTACCAATAACAATTTATCGGAATATTCTCCGTAAAATGCTTCTTTTAATGCGGTTAACGCTATGCCCACTGTACCGCCCAGTAGGGCTTCGCAACGAGTGTACACGGTTGCTCTGTTGCCCGCAGAAAACATACGGCTATAATCGAAAGGGTTTTTGCGATAGATTTTCTCGAAGCTATCCATAATCCAGGCTGGGTCACGTACCAGACAGATGACTTTAAAGTCGTCAAACAATTCTACCAACTGGTGCATACGAGCCGTCCATAACCTATTGGTGTCAAAAATTATTTCTTTAGGATTATCCTGATAGTAAGCATTAAACAAAGCCCTGCAAATATCCTTACGCTTTTTCTCATCAAAAAAGCTATAAAATTCGCTACCTGCCCCAATTTGTTCTAAACAACCATGCATAAGAGAACTTACAGGGCTACTCATGCCTGCATGAATTTTTGGGTTTTGGGTTAATATTCCCGATAATAATGTTGAACCTGACCGGGGAAGACCTGAGATAAAATGTAGTTTTTTATGCAAATGAGTGTTGGTTAGTTGTTAGTGTTAGTTTGTCCATTAAAATTTCATTGATATAGTTGATCATCTGATTAACAGACATATCTATGGTTTCCAGGTGCGTACAGATATGTAAGTCCGCACTTATTGGAGCTTCAAATCTGTCATTTACGCCCGTTAAATTGGTCAATTTTTCAGGATGGCTATCCGGAAGCATAGCTCTTCTGTACAAGCCCTTGGTATCTCTTTTCTGAAGAACCTCTAATGCACAATCTATCCAGATTGTTTTGGCGCCATATAGGCGCTGCAATTCCTGCCTGCCTTCTTCAAAAGGATTGATCGCCGAAATAATAGCTATATCTCCTTTCAACATATATTCATAGGCTAATTTCCCCAACCTTCTGATATTCTCCATACGATCGGAATAAGAAAAGCCCAAATCGCTACACAAGGTCTTACGGTAATCATCCCCGTCCAGAACAACAGATTTACGTCCGGAAACATTTAATGCCTCCCCTACTTTATAGGCTAAAGTAGTTTTTCCGGCACCTGACAAGCCGGTAAGCTGTATTAAAATCATGACCAGACGAGTAAAATTACTTCAATATTAGTTTAGATAACGGTGTGATATCTCTCCAAATATAATCATCTGATTTTTTTTTCTATTAACCCGATGATTTTTTTTTAATTTTTTCTCAAAAAATAACCATTGAGGAGTTAAGGTAAAATAAAGACTTAACTCATCTTAATTTCTTAATGGTTTAAAAAAAATATCACCAATTTCAGTTCACAAGTTTATTGAAGGCATGACCAACAGATTCTATTTTATATGAACAAAATCATAAAATAATTCTTTTTAATAGAATAACTTAGCCAGAATGAATATTTTAAACAAAATAAACATACAAAACTGGGCGGTGTTAGGCCTGTTTAACCTGGCACTGGTAGCCGTATCAGGTTTATTGATGCGGTTGAAATTGCTATTGCCTATACCTGCTGTAAATCAAAAATTCTTATTACATGCACACTCTCATTTTGCTTTTTCCGGCTGGATATCTCACCTGTTAATGGTTTTGCTGGCGGCAGCTATTTGTAGCAGGCAGCACCGCGAAAGCTTGCCACCCAGGTATCAAACTGTTATTCTCGTTAATGTAATAGCGGCCTACGGCATGCTGGCAAGCTTTTTAATACAAGGTTATGCTTTGTATTCTATATTTTTCTCGTCGTTAACCGTTATTGCATCTTACTTTTTTGCTGCCATATGCTGGCGGGATATGGCAAAATCTAGCCTAAGTAAAAATGTACGCAATTGGTTTTCCGCATCTTTGTTTTTCCTTATTTTCTCTTCGGCCGGTGTGTTTTTTCTGGCTTACTTAATGGCTACTAAAAATACAGATACGCGGCTGCAGCTGGCTACAGTATATTTTTTCCTTCATTTTCAATACAACGGCTGGTTTCTGTTTGCATGTATGGGCTTGTTTCATTACTGGTTGCAGTGTAAAGGCGTTGTTCTTAAACACGCTCAAGCCGTTTTTACAACGTTTGCATTAATCTGCATACCGGCTTATATTCTTTCTGTTTTATGGTGGAATATTCCCAATTGGCTTTACGCTGTAGTGCTTATAGCTGTTATTGCCCAGGCCATAGCGTGGCTGGTATGGTTACGCTCTGTTATCCGGCAACTATCCTCTACGCAAAACCTCATTCCTGCTGTTTCTAAATGGCTTTTTTACGGTGTAACCACGGCAGTATCTATCAAAGTTATTTTACAGGGTTTGTCTGTTATCCCGTCGCTAAGCCAACTGGCATATAGTTTCAGGCCTATTGTAATTGGCTATTTACACCTCATATTACTGGCGGTTATTTCACTTTTTATTATTTCCTACGCCTTTTTAACAAAAGTGTACATAAGCAATCCCGTGTCGCTTATTTTTGTATCGGTATTTGTTGCAGGTATCATTCTAAACGAGTTATTTTTAATGATTCAGGGAATATCCGGCTTAACGCGTGTTTACATCAACCATATTCCTGTTGCGCTGGCAGGTGCGGCCATATTGTTGGTTACCGGCGCAACAGGCCTGGCTTGCGGTCAACTTTATCAATCAAAATCTAACTAATACAAAGCCCGGCATTCTTTATGATACTGATTTACTGGATTTGAAAACAGAATTTCGTATATGACATCTACCCCCGAGAGATTTACGGTTAACACCACATCATTTGCCAATTACTGGAAATATGGTATCGGAAAAGAATTACTAAAGAAACTTGGTGAGGAACCCAATTTAGCCGAAGCCCAGCAATTTATTCCGCTATTGTTTGAATACGATAAAACCGCCGATGCCGTAATTCACGAAATTTACCAAAAGCAAGGCTTTCTAAAAGGGAATCAGCTTATCAACAACTACTTAAATAGCGATATTGATAAAGACAGCGATGCGCCGCAAAGCGTAAAAAACTTATTAAAAGAGGTTTATATAAGTCCAGAATGGCTTAACAGAGATTTGCTGGAAGTTGGGTCTGCACTGTGCAGGAGAGCAGGCGCTTCTTCTTTAATTGTTTTGAGGGATTATTGTCTGATGGGCGGCTACGAGTCGGCCGCTATTAACAAACCGCTAATTTTTACCGGAGCTTTAAAAAAAGGAGCCGTAAAAAGACTGGCAGAAACCTTAGAATTTTGGGTTGATATTACCGGACCCCATGCGCTGGAAAAAGCGAGCATCGGCTTTAAAAGTGTAGTTAAAACCCGGCTGATTCATTCTTTTTCTAGGGTAAACATTTTAGAGAAAACAGATTGGCAGACTGACAGATGGGGAATCCCCATTAATCAGTGGGATATGCTGGCTACCAATTTGGGATTTTCTTTAGTTTATCTGGTTGGTTTGCGAAAAATTGGCTTCTCGCCTTCTGAAAAAGAAGTGGAAGGGCTTTTCCATTTCTGGAAATATGTGGGCTATTTGCTGGGTATTCCCGAAGTTATTTTACCCAATAATGAGAAAGAAGCTATCAGAGCCTTGTATTTCTGGACAATGACACAATCTTCTGCCGACGAAGATTCCATTGCTCTGGCGCATGCTCTTACCGCCGAACCGCTCCTGGTTAATTTCCCAAAATATAAGATATCCAAAAAAATGCTTCAGCAGAGCCATCTGGCTTATAACTATTTCTTTTTAGGCGAAAGCTCCTGCAAATCTTTACACCTGCCCCGTTCTTTTTACGGCCCGGTTGTAAGGCTTTCTGTATGGATGAATCAATTAAAACAAGCTTTAATTACTGATGAAAAACGCTATCAAAAAGCAGTTGAGAAAGGCAGGAAAGAACAGGAAAAAATAAAGTATATTTATTTGCATATTAATGCTAAGACTTGAGTTCGAAGAGCTTCAAAACAAGTTTGGAAGATCCAACCGTTTGTACTTTAAACTTTCTGCTTTACTTTCCTCGTTAGTAGTAAAAACACGCCTGCCGCAAGTCTTAGTACTACAGCTATAAGCATAACTTTTCTTTTCTGCCAATTCAAGTCTTTTATTATTAGCTCTCCCCATAAAACCTCAACAGACGGCAACATATCCCAATTCACGTTGATCTAAACTTCTAATATCGTCTAGTCAGAATTCCAGATACAGGCAATCAGTAAAAAAAACCAAAGAAATACACTAAGCCCCCTTGCTACCAGCAAGCTTACAGCAACCTTACAGCTACCTTACAGCAAGGCACCAAAAACCTACATCAAAAAACGCCCTTTAAACGCAATAGAGAGGGGTGCAAAAATCAAATTTCTTCCAAAGAAATACACTAAGCTCCCCTCTGGTTGTTAAAATTACCGGCATAATCCTGAGCTTATTTAAGGTATCTGAAAGATGTCATTTCCAACAAGATTTTGGCAGCCTATCGTAACGCAGCTCAAACCTGACTCACAATAAGCTATAAATTAGCGATGGTTTCTGCTTCTAGTCCCAACGGGACTACTAAGTTTTCAGATAAAATCTTAAAGAACAGCTCTAATGAGACTTTCCTATTTCTCCTAGATGAGTAAACTTAAAACCTCTTTCATATTTCAACCCATAGCCAAAACATCTATCCATTGCGCTATGCCCCAAAATAATACTGCCAGCCAACGTAATAGCCGGGCTAATTAATACATATCCAAAAATGATAAACAACACACCTATAGCCTGATGGTGGAATATATTATACAACCACGCACCTATACGATTGTTAACTGCATAGCCTATCATGCTGAAATCTGGCAATAATAATAAGACAAAAAATAACCACCAGCTATAACCTGAATAAAGAGAAAGAAGATAAGAAGCCGTAAGCAATGCAAATTGCTCTATTTTTAGCAGGGTTTTCATTACGATTTTTATTTAAGACCTTGGGCAACTCGCAATGTTACAATAAGACTAATGCCTGGTCAATTCTCCACGTATAGAAGTGCTTAATCTTCTCAGCAACCTGTCTTTGGGGTAATTCCGGCCTAAGAGGTACATCAACTTGGTAACTGCTGCTTCAAAAGTCATGTCGTAACCATTAACAACACCCATTCTCAACAACTCGCTACTGGTTTCATAGCGCCCCATTTCTACAGAACCTACTTTACACTGCGAAATATCCAGAATAATTTTCCCGTTGTTAATGGCTGATTCCAGGCTATCTAAAAACCATTTTGCCGTTGTGGTATTTCCGGTACCAAAGCTTTCCATAATAATAGCTTCAGCATCAGATTTCAATACGGCATCTACAATTTGCGGGCTAATCCCAGGGTAAAGTTTTAATACGCCGATATTGTTATTTACATTGGAATGAACTTTAAGAATACAGTTCTCGCACTTTCCAATAGCATCGTCATTATACCTGATATGTACGCCTGCTTCTACCAAAACAGGATAGTTAGGAGAGCGAAAAGCTTCGAACTTTGCTGAATTATATTTAAATGTACGGTTGCCGCGATACAATTTATTCTCGAAATAGATACATACTTCTGGCACACGGGCTTTGCCATCTAACTTTGCCGAAGCAATTTCTAAAGCAGTAATAAAGTTCTCTTTAGCATCTGTTCTTACCTCTGATATAGGCAGCTGAGAACCTGTAAAAATCACTGGTTTGGTTAAGCCTTCCAACATAAAGCTAAGTGCCGATGCCGTAAAAGCCATCGTATCAGAACCATGCAATATCAAGAAACCATCGTGTTCTTCGTAATTATCCTGAATCAACTTGGCCAGATATGCCCATATTTCGGGCGTCATATCAGAAGAATCGATAATCGGGTCGAAAGAATGTACGGTAAGCTTACAATCCATTCTTTTAAGCTCGGGAACATTCTCTTCTACCTGCTCAAAAGTAAATGGCTTTAATGCACCGGTTTTAGGGTCTGTAATCATCCCGATAGTTCCTCCGGTATATATAACAAAAATCTTAGACATAAGAACGGCTCAGGAAATTAATGATTAATATTACAAATAAAACAAATTGTAATCATACCCCAAATATTTTAACAGAATTGGCGGTTGTTATTCTGGCCACTTCTTCTATAGTGGTCTTGTAAATTTCGGCTACTTTATCGGCTACATGAATTAAATAAGAGCTTTCATTCTTTTTTCCACGATGAGGCACCGGTGTCAGGTAAGGCGCATCTGTTTCCAAAACAATGTGTTCTAAATCTATTTGTTCTAAAACTTTATCTAAGCCTGCCTTTTTATAGGTTACCACGCCACCAATCCCCAGGTAAAAACCTAAGTCTATTGCTTTTTTTGCCTGTTCCAAATCACCTGTAAAACAATGGAATATACCCCTCAACTTATCATCATCCAAAGGCTCTAAAACGTTAAAAATCTCATCAAACGCTTCCCTGCAATGAATCACAATGGGAAGATTTAAACGCTTTGCCCAATCTATTTGCATTTTAAATGCTTCTTCTTGTAAAGGAAGTGTTGTTTTATCCCAATATAAATCTATCCCAATTTCGCCCACGGCATATATTTTACGGTCTACTTCTGCCTGGCGAATAATCTCCAGCTCCTCTAAAAAATTCTCCTTCACATCGCAAGGATGCAAACCTAACATTGGAAAACAGTTTTCCGGGTATGTATTGCATATATCATCAATCAGCGCTATGGAATTACTGTCTACATTCGGCAAAAACAATCTTTCAATCTTATTATCGAAACAGCGCTTCATCATCGTGTCTCTACTCTCTAGATCTTGTTCGTAATAAATATGAGTATGCGTATCTGTAAGTATCATTTTTAGGAGTTTAAAGTTCAAGGTGTAAAGTTTCAAAAACTAAAGACCGATGACTATTAACCAATAAACTAAATAAAAACAAAAAACCCTTTCAATTAGAAAGGGCTTTTATTTTTATCCTAGTGGTTGTGCCCCGCGTGTGGGTCTACCGCTGGCGCAGGACTTGCTGCTGCAGGTGCTCCTGTACCTGGTTTTACATCAACCAATTCTATTTCAAAAACTAATGGAGTGTACGGACCAATCATTCCGCCTTGCATTCCATGCTCGCCGTAGGCTAATTTAGATGGAATTAACAAAGTTGATTTTCCGCCTTTTTTCATTTTCAGAACTCCTTCATCAAAACCTGGAATTACGTTTCCTTGCCCGATAGCCAAATCTAAAGTTGCATAAGGCTCTCTTCCAGGATTATAAATTCCCGCTTTTTTAGCCACATCTGGCAAACTGGTATCAAAAACTTTTCCAGAAGTAAGCTTTCCGGTATAATGTACTTTTACAGTATCGCCAACTTTCGGCTGTGCACCAGTACCTTCTTTCTCGGTTGCAATTTGTAAGCCAGAAGGCAATTTTTCTGTCTTTAGCTTATTGTCGTTAATGTATTTTGCCAATTTAGGTTCTTCTGCTTTTTGTGCTTTTTCACCTTCTGCCTGAAAGAAAGCTTGAATTTTCTGCTCAAAATCCTGCTCGTTAGTAGTGTCTTTCTTAATAATATCTTCTACTTTTAAAGTGTAAATAATGTATTTACCTTTTATTCCTTGTGGTCTTGGTTGGCCTTTAGCTTCGGCAGAATCTATATCCAATTTAATAGTTGCGCTATCTCCTTTAGACAATTTCATGATTGCCCAGAAAAGGTCTCCGTCGTACATTGGTTTTGGAACAAATGTTTGCGAAGCTCTGCCCATTTCGTAAGAATTGTACAAAACAGAATCTGCATCTGTTTTTGCAATAATATTTAAGCTGATGAAATCTCCCTCGCTAATAGAGTCGCCCGCCGCATGCTCGTGAACTTTGTATAATAAACCTGCAGGTCCTTTTTCGTAACCTCCCTGACAAGCTGCAAAACCTAATGCAGCCATACTCATGATTAATAATCCTTTTTTCATTAATATTTAAATGTTCTTTTTAAGTTCTAAAATTAGAGTTAGTTTTTCTATTTAATGCATCAAAAAATAAAAAAGCTATTGCAATAATAAGGTTTTATATTCAGGTAATATAGTTTTAAATTTTTCTACTGTTTCTTTTAATGTTAATTCAGAATGGCCTCCTGCCGCATTTCTATGTCCGCCGCCATCAAAATATTTCTTACATATTTCATTTGCCGGAAAATCTCCGGTAGAGCGTAAAGACAGTTTTGCCCTATCTGCCCGTTCTACTATAAACGCTGCCAATTTAATACCATTAATAGATAATGCATAATTTACAATACCTTCGGTTTCGCCAGTTTGTATATGAAATTGTTGCAATTCTTCTTTAGAAACATGGATGATTGCTGTGTTAAACTCCCTTAAAACTTCCAGCTTATTGCTGAGGCAAAAACCTAAAAACCTCAATCTGTTTTCTGTCGCATTATCATAAACCAATTGGTGTATACGCCAGTTTTCTGCGCCTGCATCAATTAAATCTGCCACAATTCTATGCAGATCTGATGTTACAGTAGGAAACCTGAAAGAACCAGAATCTGTCATAATCCCGGTGTATAAACAAGTGGCTACATCTTTATTAATAAGTTCTCTGTCTCCAAGCTGGTTAACAATAAAATCATAAACCAGTTGCGCTGTTGCGCATGCTCCAATATTCCAATGGCGGTAATCATCAAAACCCTCGGGTTCCAGATGGTGATCTATCATTACCTTTAGCGCTGCTGATTTTCTTACCTCCTCACCCAGCTCATTTATACGCGAAAGCATGTTAAAATCTAAGCAGAAAATAATATCTGCCTCTGCAACCAATTTATTGCTTTGCTCCTGATGCTCTGTGTAGATAATTACTTCCGGATTATTAGGCATCCATTGTAAAAAATACGGATAATCTGTTGGCGTAACCACTTTTACACGATGTCCTTTCTGAATAAAATAATTGTAGAGCCCTAAAGACGACCCCATGGCATCGCCATCAGGCTTATGATGGGTGGTAATTACAATATTTTTGGGCTGAACCAGCAGAGACTTAAGCGTTTCTAAATCAATCATCAATCGGAAAAATTCTTGCGAAGTTACATAATTGCTGGCAAATACAAACACTTTACTTTATGATGTGGTCTTAAAACCTTATTTTTGCAGCAGATTTATAAACATCATGGCTACAAACAGAACTTTTACAATGATTAAGCCCGATGCTGTTGCTAACGGACACATTGGTGCTATTTTAAACGATATTATTACTGCTGGATTCAAAATTGTTTCGATGAAATACATCCGCTTAACCGAAGAAACTGCGGGACAATTTTATGCGGTACACAAAGAGCGCCCTTTCTATGGCGAGCTGGTAAACTTTATGTCTTCCGGACCTATTGTTGCTGCTATTCTTGAAAAAGATAATGCCGTGGAAGATTTTAGAAAATTAATTGGCGCTACAGACCCGGCTAAAGCAGAACCTGGCACCATCCGTAACAAATACGCGAAATCTATTGACGCTAATGCGGTTCACGGATCAGACTCTGACGAAAATGCAGAAATTGAAGGCAGTTTCTTCTTCAGTGCTTTCGAGAGATTTTAAGCTATTTTTTATAGTATTTAAAAGCTCGGGAGATTCTACCGAGCTTTTTTTATGGATTAAGATTTCAGGAAAACCAATTACCAATTAAAGCCCATACTTTATGAAATCATTTTTCAAAGAACTTTTTGACTATAACCAACATTGCAACCAACATTTGGCAACGGTTTTTACTAATTGTTCGGCACAAACATCAGAAAAAGCAGTTAAACTTTTTAGCCATATTCTTAATGCGCACCATATATGGACCAACAGAATTACAACCAAACCAGTGCTTTTTAGCGTTTGGCAAATTCATCCGGCGCATCATTTCAAAACTATTGGCGAAGAAAATTATCAGCACTCTTTGCATATACTTGAACAGTTAGATCTGGAACAAACCATCACTTATACTATTAGCACCGGGCAAGCCTTTCAAAACAGTATCAGAGATATATTGTTTCATATAATTAATCACTCTACTTATCACAGAGCACAAATTGCTACAGAATTTAAACAAAACGGACTGCCTCCGCTGGCTACAGATTATATTTTTTATAAAAGATAATCATGGATATGAAAATAAAAATTAAACGTATATATGAAAATGCGGATACCGATGATGGTTACCGCATGCTGATAGACCGGCTTTGGCCAAGAGGCATTAAAAAAACCGATGCCCGGCTTGATGAATGGAATAAAAACATCTCGCCTTCTTCGGAACTACGCAAATGGTTTAACCACCAGCCCGAACGGTTTGCCAGCTTTAAGGAAAAATATATCGACGAGCTAAAAACATGCACCCAAGAACTAAAACGTTTAAAATTAATTTCTACCCAACAGCCTTTAACACTTTTATATGCCGCAAAAAATCCCGAGATTAATAATGCCGTCATTTTATTAGAAGTGCTACAAAATATAAAGCCATGAGTGTAAAGCCCATCAAGCGCCACGAAGCCCTAAAAGCTTTCAGTAAAGACCACCACCACGGACTACTTTTATGCTGGAAAATACGAGAAGGACTGAAAAGGAATATAGATCTTGCCAGAATTAAGGCTTATGCCAATTGGTTTTGGGAAAACCACCTGCAACAGCATTTTAATGAGGAAGAGAAATATATTTTCTGCATTTTACCAGCTGATGATGCATTGATAATTCAGGCTTTAGAACAGCATAAAAGGCTGCAAAACTTATTTGAAGAAACTCAACACGCCCCAGAATCGTTACAATCTATACAGAAAGAATTGGATGAACACATTCGCTATGAGGAAAGAATACTATTTAATAAAATACAGGAAGTAGCCACCGAAGAACAGCTTAACCGCATTTTAGAAGTTCATAAAGATACATTTTGTGATAACTGGCAAGATGAATTTTGGACTGCTACACCTCCAACTAATTAGAAAATATTCTAAACATGAAAAACTTAGATGCACAACATGAACGTATAGCAAAAATGACCTTTGCATCGGTATATCCCTTGTATGTACAAAAAATAGAGAAGAAAGGCCGTAACAAAGAAGACTTGCATACCGTAATAAATTGGCTAACCGGCTTTAGCAAAGAAAAACTCGAAAAACTGATTGCAGAAAACGCTACATTTGAAACATTTTTTAAGCAGGCCAGGCTACATCCAAATGCTGGTTTAATTACCGGAACCATCTGCGGATACCGTGTAGAAGAAATAGAAAATCCGCTAACACAGAAAGTACGCTATCTGGATAAATTGGTTGATGAACTGGCCAAAGGGCGAAAAATGGAAAAGATATTGCGCCATATCTGACAGAAACACGTCACTCTAATCTATCTTTCACAAATATTTCTCTACATTTTCCACTACCAATTAAAAGCTCTATTTTTGCGGGCTAAATAAAAATCCCGTACAAAGAAGATGCTGGAAAAAGAAATCAACAAAAGAAGAACCTTTGGTATTATCAGTCACCCAGATGCCGGAAAAACAACGCTTACAGAAAAGTTACTGCTATTTGGTGGAGCAATCCAAAAAGCAGGTACTGTAAAACGTAATAAAGCAGAAAAAACAGCTACTTCTGACTTTATGGAGATTGAGAAGCAAAGAGGTATCTCTGTTGCCACATCTGTAATGGGATTTGAGTACAACGACACCAAAATCAATATTTTGGACACGCCTGGCCACAAGGATTTTGCCGAAGACACTTACCGTACTTTAACAGCAGTAGACTCTGTAATATTGGTTGTAGACTGTGTGAAAGGCGTTGAGGAGCAAACACGTAAATTGATGCAGGTTTGTCGTATGCGCCATACGCCGGTAATTATTTTCATCAACAAAATGGACCGCGAGGGTAAAGATCCTTTCGATTTGTTAGAAGAGCTGGAAAAAGAATTGAATATTTCTACCAGACCTTTAAGTTGGCCTATCGGGATTGGGCATACCTTTAAAGGCGTTTACCAGCTAAACAAAAAGTTTTTAAACCTTTACAGTCCAAACAAAAAAGAAATTGTAGACGATAAGATTACGATAAGTAATTTGAGTGATCCACAATTAGATGAGTTAATTGGCGACAAAGCTGCTAATAAATTAAGAGAAGAATCTGAGTTAATAGAAGGTGTTTTTGAACCTTTTGATGTTGAACTATATCGTAACGGATATTTAGCTCCGGTATTTTTTGGTTCTGCTATTAACAATTTTGGAGTGCAGGAGCTATTGGAAACTTTTATCCAGATTGCACCCTTTCCGCAGCCCAGAGAATCTGATTTAAGAATGGTATCGCCTATTGAGAAAAAGTTCACTGGTTTTATTTTTAAAATTCACGCTAACTTAGACCCAAACCACCGCGACCGTATTGCATTTTGTAGAATTACTTCGGGTAAGTTTGAAAGAAATACTTTTTACCATCATATCCGTTTAAACAAAAAAATGAAATTTGCTTCGCCCACAAGTTTCATGGCAGACAATAAAAGTTTGGTTGAAGAGGCATACCCCGGTGATGTTATTGGTTTGTACGATGCCGGAAACTTTAAAATTGGCGATACGCTTACTGAAGGCGAAAAGCTGCAGTTTTTAGGTATCCCGAATTTCTCTCCAGAAATATTTAAGGAGCTGGAAAACACCGACCCGATGAAAACCAAACAATTGGAGAAAGGCATTATGCAATTGAGCGACGAGGGCGTGGCTCAGCTATTTATTGTAAATCCGGGTAACCGAAAAATTATTGGGACGGTTGGCGAACTTCAGTTTGAAGTAATACAGTTTAGATTATTACATGAGTACGGTGCTTCTTGTAGGTTTAGGCCGCTGAATTACTCTAAATCTAGCTGGGTTTCTGCAGAAACACCCGCCGATATGCAGAATTTCCTAAAAACTCAAGCATCAAGAATAGGCTTTGATAAAGAAGAGCGTCCGGTATTTTTCTCGTCTTCTGCATGGGATTTAGAGTATACTGCTAAACAATATCCGGCAATTAGTTTCCACGAAACTTCTGAGTGGGATAGATAGTTTTTATCAAACGACAAATTGAAAGTATAAAGAGCGCAAAGTAAACTAAGAAGCGAAAAATCTCTATTAAAAAACTTTGCGTTCTTTGGTTTACTTTACGATTAAATATTAACGCCCGGCATTAAACTTCTCAATGCCAGAATCTAAAAATTTTAGGTAACTCGCCGGATCATAATCAGCACCTTTAGGTTCTACCAGCAATTTCTCATCAGCATCTAGCAATACATAATAAGGCTGCGAATTGGCATTAAATTTTGAAGCCTGAAAATCGCTCCACTTATTGCCAATGGTTTTAATTTTCTTACCGCTAAATGCAGAAATATATTGTTCGTTCTCTGGCAAAGCAGTTTTATCATCAACATATAATTGAATAATGATGTAATCATTAGCCAAACGACTGTACACACTCTTATCGGGCCATACGCTAGCTTCCATTTTTCGGCAGTTTACACAAGCGTGGCCTGTAAAATCTATCATAACAGGCTTGTTCACCTCCTTTGCATAAGCTAACCCTTCTTCGTAATCAAAGAAAACATCCAGATTTAAAGGAGCATGAAACCTATCGCTATATTTTTTTACCTTTCGGGATGATGAAGACGTTGTTGTATTCCCGAATGACGATGTGTATAAATCGAAATCCTGTGTAGCCTGTGGCGGTAAAAATGCAGATATTGAGCGTAACGGAGCTCCCCACAAACCGGGAATCATATAAACGGTAAAAGATAGTGTGATAATGGCCAGAAATAATCTGGGTACAGAAAGGTATTTCAATTCGCTATCATGCACAAAGCGGATTTTCCCTAAAAGATATAAACCCAGCAATCCAAAAATCACAATCCATAAAACCAGGAATACTTCCCTGTCAAACCATTTCCAGTGATATGCTAAATCTACATTGCTCAGGAATTTTAGAGCTAAAGCAAGTTCTAAAAAACCTAAGACTACCTTTACACTGTTTAGCCATCCGCCAGATTTCGGCAAGCTCTTTAACCAACTGGGAAACATAGCAAAAAGTGCAAACGGAATAGACAATGCCAATGCAAAACCAAACATCCCGATTGCCGGCCCCAGCAATTCGCCCATAGACGCTGCCTGCACTAATAAAGTACCAATAATTGGCCCAGTACAGGAAAAAGAAACCAGAGCCAAGGTGGCAGCCATAAAAAACAGTCCGCTAAAACCGCTGCTTTTTTGCGACTTATCATCCATTTTATTTACCCAGGAGGCAGGTAAGGTAATCTCAAAAGCACCAAAAAATGATATAGCAAAAACAACCAGCAATGCAAAGAAAAGCAGGTTAAAAACACCATTGGTAGATAATTCGTTAAGCGCATCGGCACCAAAAATCACCGTAACCAACAAGCCTAACACAACATAAATCACAATAATGGAAAGCCCATAAATTACAGCCTGACTGATTGACTTTGCCTTTGAATAGCTCTTTTTAGTAAAAAAGCTTACGGTTAATGGCAGCATAGGATAAATACAGGGCATCAGCAATGCTGCAAATCCGCCTAAAAACCCGGCTATAAATATTGCCCATAAAGATTTCTTTTCTTCTTTCTTAGCAATTATTTCTGTTTCCTTCTCAATAACCGCACTATCTACAGCGGTAGCACTTGCAGATGTGGTAATACTATCGGCAATAGCCGCATCATCATCTATTTCTGTAAATTCTAAACCATCAAAAGAAAAAGTATCGGCTTCCTGCGCCATCAAAGTAACAGAAAACAATAAGGCTAATAGCGCAAAAAAGAAAACTCGCTTTTTAGAAAGACTGATTAACATGAAATCTCCCGGATTATTTTATACTTACACTAAACTCCACTTCCTTAGGAGGTAAACATTGTTTATCATTACAGGCCATATATTCCAGCACACCTTTTACTACGGCGTCCTTAGCCTGCAATTTCACTTTTTGCTGAAAAACCACCGAGTTTTGAAAGTAAGTCACATCCATATCAAAAGTTTTCTCAAATTTTGTTTGGGGCTTTGGCTCTATAGTTTTTCCGTTTAACACATAAGCTTTAGATGGTGTAAATTTAAAACTTGTTGCCACCGGGCCACCGTCTGCAACATTTTGCGAATAAATATTCCACCCAGGTTGCATGGTGGCTTTTAAGAAAATAACCGCTTCTTTATCGTTTACTTTTTTTGCTGCATAGCTCCATTTTACCGGATTATGGATTTGCGACTGTGCTGCAAATCCGGTAAAAAGCATGAATATAAATAATAAGTTTTTCATCTCTATTGATCAAGAATTTTTTAAAATTAAGAATTTTTAAACGAACGCCCTTAGCATTTAACGTGGTTTAACATAATTATGATATTTTAAGAAGAGAGATTATATATCTGTATAATATTTTGGTTACAGATTGATTTCCTTAAACTTAGCACAAAATATATCCAGAAGTTCTAACGTTATTCTTTTCAAAGAAACAACATGTTATTTCTGCCAAAACTTTTTATCATATTCCTAATTTTATGCAGTAACATTTTGGGGAATTTCCACTCCAAAGCTGTTTCTCCGCCTTTATATTCAAACCAACAGAGATCAGAGCTGACTGCGCTGGAAACGCAGTTGCTTGCTTTGGTTAATCGGGAGCGGAGAAAAGCTCGTTTGCCCATATTTTGCCTAGATAGCACTATAAGCCAGGTCTCCAGAAAACATTCTTACGACATGGCCACCAGAGATTTCTTTTCGCATAAAAACAAACAGGGCCAAACACCTTTTGACAGGATGAGACAAGCCGGGATAACTTTCATAACTGCAGCAGAAAATATTGCATACGCACCAGAAGTTCTAGAAATCCATAAAAACTTAATGAATTCGCCGGGACACAGAGCTAACATCCTCAATCCAAAATACAATAAAATAGGAATCGGAATTGTTGCCTTTAAACATGGTTTAATGACAACTCAGCTATTTACAAACTAATGCACAATCAAACTTAGTCTTCAAGAGCGACAAATTTATCCCAGAAACCGTCTTTAGGTAAAGGCGCATAAATATCTATTTCCTCTTTCTTAACAGGATGAACAAATTGCAGCCTTCTGGCATGCAGACAAATACTTTTTTTCCGGCTTCCACGAGGATATCCGTATTTATTATCGCCAACAATTGGGCTTCCCAAACTGGCCAATTGGACTCTAATTTGGTGTGGTCTTCCTGTAATCGGATCAACTTCAATCACATAATAACCGTCTAAAAACCCCAGAACTTTAAAATTCAACTCTGCCCGTTGCCCATTTGGCACTTCGCAATCATAAGCTGTAGTAATATTTTTTTTAGGATTTTTAACCAGCCAATGCACCAAAGTTCCCTGCATTTTGGAAGGTTTATTGCGCACTACGGCCCAGTAGGTTTTACGCATTTCCCTTTCTTTAAACATTTTATTAATCCGGTCTAAAGCTTTGGAAGTTTTGGCAAATAGAATAACACCACTTACCGGGCGGTCTAAACGATGCACCACCCCTAAAAAAGCGCCATTTGGTTTCTGGTATTTCTCTGCAATATAGGTTTTCACCATTTCATCCAGAGGTTTATCGCCAGTTTCATCAACCTGCACAATCCAGCCTGCTTTTTTATAAACAGCAATCAGATGGTTGTCTTCGTATAGGATATCTTTATCGGTTACGGTGTAAAAATCCTGGTCCATGCCACAAATTTAAAACTTTAAATGGAACCTTCTGACAGAAGACAGTAGTTTGTAGTATAACAACTAATTAACTAACTAAAAAAACTAATACTGCTCTTTCTCGTTAGGAAAATCGTTAGTTTTCACATGTTCTACGTAAGACTGGGCGGCATCTTTTATAGACGAGTATAAATCTAAATATTGTCTGAGGAATCTTGGTCTAAATCCTTTGGTTAGGCCAATCATATCATTCACTACTAAAACCTGTCCATCACACCATTGGCCAGCTCCAATGCCTATTGTCGGAATCTGCAAACTTTGGGTAACTTCTTTCCCTAAAAGTGCCGGAATTTTCTCTATTACTAAAGCAAAACATCCTGCTTCCTGCAAAGCAAGAGCGTCTAATTTTAATTTCTCGGCTTCGGCCTCTTCTTTTGCTCTTACGGTATAAGTACCAAATTTATAAATAGACTGAGGGGTTAAGCCTAAATGCCCCATTACAGGAATTCCAGCAGTTATTATTCTTTGTACGGATTCAACAATCTCTACGCCACCCTCTAATTTAACACCGTGTGCACCAGATTCTTTCATAATACGGATAGCCGAGTTTAAAGCTTCCTTAGAATTACCCTGATAAGAACCGAAAGGAAGATCTACTACAATAAACGAGCGTTTAGCAGCCCTTACCACAGAAGAAGCATGGTAAATCATTTGATCCAGTGTAATTGGCAGTGTAGTTTCATGCCCTGCCATTACGTTAGAGGCAGAATCTCCTACCAACAAAACGTCTAAACCGGCATCGTCTAAAATAGTTGCCATAGAATAATCATAAGCAGTAAGCATGGCAATTTTCTCGCCATTCTGCTTCATAGCCTGCAGGGTATGCGTAGTAACTCTTTTTACTTCTTTATGTGTAGACATATTGGCTATTCCTTTCGTATTGTTAAACTTGTAGCAAAGGTAGAAAGGAAAAACATTTAAACGACAATTGAACGCATTAAAATAAATATCGACATTAAAATTTTACATTAAATTCTATAAAAATAAATCCCCCTTATCCGTATATCCTTTTTCTCTAAATTTGTTCTGATAGTCTGAATAAAAGTTTATTAAAAGTCATAAAATAAGCATATAAAAAATTTTCTTAAAATTCTGTCGGAAATCAATTAACTTTGCACCCCGAATATGAAAAATAAGAGCACTCTTATTTCAGATAAAAAAATCGGGAATTTTGTTCCGCCACTATCTCTTTTTTCCAAAACAATCAGCATTTTAAATCATTTTAGAATATAAAAACAGCGATGAACGCAAATTACACCAAATTACCAGCAGTACTTTTGTTAGCAGACGGAAAAGTTTTTCACGGAAAAGCAGCCGGAAAAATAGGTACAACTACCGGAGAAATTTGTTTTAACACGGGTATGACAGGGTATCAAGAAATCTTTACAGACCCTTCTTATTTTGGACAGATTATGGTTACTACCAATGCTCATATTGGCAATTACGGTATCCATAACGAGGAAATTGAATCTAACAGCATTAAAATTGCTGGTTTGGTATGTAAAAATTTCAACATCGCTTATAGCAGAAAAGAAGCGGAAACATCTATTCAAGACTATTTTCAAGACCAAAATATTGTTGGCATTTCTGATATTGATACCAGAGAACTGGTACGTTACATAAGAGATAAAGGAGCAATGAATGCCATTATCTCTTCTGAAATATTAGATATTAATGCTTTAAAAGCGAAATTAGCTGAAGTACCTCCGATGAATGGTTTAGAGCTTTCTTCTGTAGTTAGCACTAAAGAGCCTTATTATGTTGGAGACGAAAATGCTACTGTTAAAGTTGCGGTGCTTGATTTGGGAGTTAAAAAGAATATCCTTAGAAATTTTTCTGAAAGAGGTGTTTATGCCAAAGTTTTCCCTGCAAAAACCTCTTTTGAAGAAATGGAAAAATGGGCTCCAAACGGCTATTTTATTAGCAATGGCCCCGGAGACCCTGCTGCAATGTCTTATGCCATAGAAACAGTAAAAGAGATTTTAAAAACAGACAAACCGCTTTTTGGTATTTGTTTAGGCCATCAGTTATTGGCGCAAGCTAATGGAATTGGTACTATGAAAATGTTTAACGGTCACCGTGGCATTAACCACCCGGTTAAAAACATTATTAAAGACCATTGCGAAGTAACTTCCCAGAACCATGGATTTGGAGTAATTCCGGAAGAAGTTAAGGCTTCTGATAAAGTAGAGATTACACACATCAATTTGAATGATAATTCTATTGAGGGTATAAGAGTAAAAGGCAAGAATGCATTCTCGGTTCAATACCACCCAGAATCTTCCCCGGGCCCGCATGATTCCAGATATTTATTTGATGATTTTGTTGAAATGATGAAATAACATCTAATTGATAACGTATTAAAAAGCCGAAGCTATGGAAATAAGCTTCGGCTTTTTTGTGCCCCTAAATTTCTGCAGAAAGAATTATCTCTTTTGCATTAAAACACTTTAAAACGACAAAGGGAGCTGGTAAACCAACTCCCTATTGCCATTCCTATTTACTGATTTTAATATCTGTAATGCTCTGGTTTAAACGGCCCTTCAACAGAAACACCAATGTATTCTGCCTGATGAGGATCTAAAACATCTAATTCAACACCTATTTTCTCTAAGTGTAAACGAGCAACCTTCTCATCTAGATACTTAGGCAAAGTATATACTTTATTTTCGTAAGCAGCGGTATTAGTCCAAAGCTCTAATTGCGCTAAAGTTTGATTTGTAAATGAATTACTCATTACAAAACTAGGATGCCCCGTAGCACAACCTAAGTTTACTAATCTACCTTCAGCTAACAAGATAATATCTTTACCATCTATTGTATATTTATCTACCTGAGGTTTGATTTCTACTTTTGTATCGCCGTAATTGTTATTTAACCAAGCAACATCAATTTCGTTATCAAAGTGCCCAATGTTACAAACAATAGCTTTGTCTTTCATTACTTTAAAATGCTCTGCTCTTACAATATCGCAGTTACCTGTAGTAGTTACCACAATATCTGCCTCTTTAACAGCAGTCGCAAATTTCTTTACTTCATAACCTTCCATAGCTGCCTGTAACGCACAAATTGGATCTATCTCTGTAACGATAACACGTACACCAGCACTTCTTAAAGATTCTGCAGAACCTTTACCCACGTCTCCGTAACCCGCCACCACTGCAACTTTACCGGCCAACATAATGTCGGTAGCTCTTCTAATAGCATCTACTAAAGACTCGCGACAGCCATATTTATTGTCAAATTTTGATTTAGTTACAGAATCGTTAACGTTAATAGCTGGTAAATGTAATGTTCCGTTTTTCATTCTTTCATACAAACGGTGTACACCGGTAGTAGTCTCTTCAGAAAGACCTTTAATTCCTGCTATTAATTCTGGATATTGGTCAAAAACCATATTGGTTAAATCTCCACCATCATCCAAAATCATATTTAACGGCTTGCGGTCTTCACCAAAGTATAAAGTTTGTTCTATACACCAATCAAACTCTTCTGCGTTCATACCTTTCCAGGCATAAACCGAAATTCCGGCTGCTGCAATTGCTGCCGCAGCGTGGTCTTGCGTGGAGAAAATGTTACAAGAAGACCAAGTAACCTCTGCTCCTAACTCTACCAAAGTTTCTATAAGAACCGCAGTTTGGATTGTCATATGCAAACATCCGGCAATACGGGCACCTTTTAAAGGTTTAGTTGGTCCGTATTCTTGTCTTAAAGACATTAAACCCGGCATTTCTGCCTCTGCTAGTTCAATTTCTTTTCTTCCCCAATCTGCAAGGGAAATGTCCTTAACTTTATAAGGTACGTAAGTTGTCTCTACTGATGACATAGTTTTGATTTTAATTTATCTGATGCAAAGATACCGATTAGCCTTATGAATACCAACGCTTTAAAATGCATGACACCCTTTGTATATATTTTTTACAATTGATTGATACGTAAAATTATACCGACTTATTTAAAATTGTAATTTTGTAGACAATTGCTTATTAATCACCAAAAAAAGATTAGAGATGTATCCAGAATATTTAGTTGCTCCGATGAGAGCAGATTTAACAAACGCAGGATTTCAGGAACTAACAACACCTGAAGAAGTAAAAACAGCTATCGAAGCTGAGGGAACTACCTTTGTGGTAGTAAACTCTGTGTGCGGATGTGCCGCTGCTAATGCCCGTCCTGCTGCAAAACTTGCTGCTGGTAATGAGAAAAAACCTGCTAAATTAGTAACCGTTTTTGCCGGCATGGAAAAAGATGCCGTAAATGCTGTAAGAGAATATATGTTGCCTTATCCTCCATCATCGCCTTCTATGGCTTTATTTAAAGATGGCAAACTGGTTCATATGATTGAACGTCATCAGATTGAAGGAAAAGCAGCAGAAATGATTGCCGATAACCTGATTGGTGCTTTCGAACAATATTGCTAATAATTAGTTAACAAGCCAAAGGTTAAACAGCTATTTACTTTAACTTTTGGCTTGTTTTCGTTTAGTTTTTCCCTCTCCATTTCCTATCAGTTGACCATAAGGTGTCAGCTCAGGCACATGGTCACAGATGATTTTTACGATTCCTAAAATTGGAATAGCTAATATCATTCCGGCAATGCCCCAGATTAGCTCGCCAAGAACAATTCCCATTATCGTAAATAAAGGATTTATATTTACCTGCTTACCTACAACCAAGGGTTCTAAAACATAAGTTTGGATTAGTTGAACCAATACATAGGTGATAATTACACCTAAAACTAATTTATTATCTCCGCCCTGTGCCACCACAGCCAATACAGTTACAGAGGTGCCGGTTAAATTACCAACAAATGGAATTATTTCTAAAATTCCGCAAAGGATGGCAAATAAAACAGCATTTTTTACGCCAATAACACTAAAACCTATCCCGTACATCACCCATAGCATTACAATCATTAAAGATAAACCGCCCAGATAATGTTGAGATACTTTTGCAGATTCATTCACTATTTTTTCGGTATTGCGCTCGGCAGAATCTGGCACCACTTTTAGTAAAAACATTTTAATATGCGTTCTATAATAAAGAAATAAAAGCATGTAAACCAATACCAAAACAGCATTAACCAACACTCCCATCGCTCCGGACGCAAACGTTATAATCATATTCTCAGATCCGCTACTGTTTGATGTTTGAGATTCAATAATTTCCTGCTGTTGTTTTACCGACATACCAAACTGCCGGGTAATCCACTCGCGAAAGCTATGTAAAACTTCCATAAAGCGCTTTTCCATATCATCCAATTGGATAGATAAATCGCTTAGTTGCCAGGAAAGTAGCAAAATAATAGCCACAACCACCAGCACAAATGCCAATACAGATAAGAAAGAAGACAAACCCCGCCCTATGCCTTTCTTTTCGCACCAGTTGCTAAAGTTCACAAATAGCATGCTTAGTATTAGCGCTAATACTACAGGAATTAAAAACTCCTTGGCGAAGTAAAGCAAGCCTGTAGCAATTCCCGTGATCATTAAAATATGAGTCGCTCTTTGAAGTTTCTGCATAGTTTATTGAATTACAAGTTCCATTCCGTCATAAGCGCATTGCAGTGCTAAACTGTCTTTATGCTTTAGCAAGTCTTCATCCAGATGGGTCAGAAGAATATTTTTAAAATTTAACTGAGGCAGCTTGGCCAATAAAGTTTGATAGTTGAGATGTCCTTTAACAGAAGCGCTGTAGTAGCAACATTCGCAAATAAAAACATCAGCATCTCTACTTAAAGGAATAAGGTAATCGCACCATTCAGTATCGCCAGAGTAACTTATAATTTTATGATTAAAATTTATTCGCAAGCCATGCGGATGCACTTTTTCACTGTGTATAACCGGAAAAGGCAAGACACTAAAGGCCTTTGTCTCAAACTCTTGCAACGATGTATATTCCTGGAAATAAAATTTTTGCTTGTCAATTTTATCTTCCGTTCCGGGATATAAAATATTGAACAATTTCCATGTGCATTCTTCCAGATCTTGCGAACCAATAATCTGCAAAGGCTTATTTCTAGGATTTTGAATACTATCTAAAATAATAAAAGGTAAGCCTCCAAAATGGTCGCCATGTAAATGGCTGATTAAAATATAATCTAAATTTGATGGATGAATACGGTGACTTTTTAGTGCAGAAACAGAAGTTGCTCCACAATCTATCAGGAAATTACAAGTTTTAGTATAAATATAAAAGCAAGTTTGCGCCCTGCCTCCGCTTCCAAAGGCATCTCCGCAACCTATTATTTTGATATATACTTCAGACATGGTATCAGCAAATGCCGTTTAATTGGCCTGATGTTTCAACATCTATAAGCTAACATTGTTTTCTCTACGCTGCGAGATTTTTTAGAAACGTAAAGTAAAATACAGTGCCTCTGCCCAATGTGCTTTCTACGCGGATATTTCCTCCATTTAGCTCCACAAACTCTTTGCATAGCAATAACCCCAATCCGGTTCCTTTTTCGTCTCTTGTTCCGTTAGTGCTTTTACCTAAAGCGGTAAACACAATTGCTAGTCTGTCTTCAGAAATACCTACACCGGTGTCTTTTATATAAAATTCATGCTCTTTTGGGGATTCCCCTTTATAACCTATAGTAATCTCACCTCCATCAGGAGTAAATTTGATTGCATTAGACAGCAAATTCCTTACAATGAACTCAAAATGATTCTGATCTGCTTCAATAAAAAAGCCACTTTCTATTTCATTAACTATATTGAGATTTTTCTCCTGCAGCTTATCTTCCAATAATAAAAGATTCCTTTTTATAAGTAACATGCTATCAAACTTCGTAAGGTTGAACTTCACGCCTCTAAGCTGAGCGGTTCCCCATATCAATAGATTATCCAGAGTCTCCATACCCTGTCTTGTAATTTTCACCACCTTATGAATCATTGAATCAAACTCGGCCTCGCTTAGCAATTTTTCCTGGGCTAGATACAGAAAATTAAGCGTTCCGGAATAAGAACCGCGTAAATCATGCCCGATAATAGAAAAAATTTTATCTTTTATCAGATTGCTTTCTGATAATTGGTTCTTAGTCTCAATATTTTGTTTATTTAACTGTCTGATTCTATGATAGGCGAAAGCAAAAATTAACATACAGACCAAAACCACCACAGAGAATAAAATACTCAGATTTCTTTGTTTTGTACGCGTTTCATTTAATGCCTGCACCACGGCAAGTTTCTCTTCTGCTTTTTCTAACCTATATAAACTTTCTAGTTCTTTAATATCTTTTTCGTTTTTATCTTCATTAAAAGCGATACGCTTGTCGTAATATAATGAAGTATATTTCAAAGCCGCTTCTATATCTCCCAGTTGCTTATAATTTTCTGCAATTAGTTGCAGCTGGTCTATTTCAATATCTGCAGTTTTTAGTGCTCTACTTTTTTGTAATGCAACAAACGCCTCTTTATTACTCTTCTTATAATCTCCCAAAGACTGATATGTAGTTGCAATATTTTGGATACTTTTTAGCTCCAATACCGGCAGATTATATTTTAGTGATTCTTCTAAAGCTTGCCTGAAATACAACATGGCTTTCTGGTAGTCCTTCTTATTTAAATATATCGCACCCATATTTTGAAGTGCAGAAGGTTTATGAAAATCATCTACCTGAGGATTATCTAAGGTTATTTGATATATCTTGTTAAAGAGTTCTAAAGCCTGATCATCTTTATCTAAGTGCGTATAAGCGACAGCTTTATTACTCGTAATGCCTATCTCTAAATCTATATTTTTCAAGGTTAAGGTATTAATAGAATCGGCAATATTTGCGTATTTTAGACTTTCATGGGGTTTCTTTAATTCGGCAGAAATAGCGCTTAGTTTAATATAAGAAGCAATAATTCCACGATGGTCATTGAGTTTTTCATTTGCTCTCAATGCTTTATAGGCGAAATCTACCGATTTTACAAATTCTCCCTTTGTTCCATAAACAACAGTCATAAAATCATAACCTCGGGCTAATAACGCGGGCAAATTCTCACGTTCTGCTATTGCAATAGCTGTCTTACAGTAACTTTCGGCCTCTGCTAACCCTCCATTAAAAAGCATCACATTAGCCATATTGAGGTTCATTATACATTTTCCCCGTTCATATTTTCTGCCGTCGAAATACGCTATGGCTTGATGTGCATAGAATTTTACCGAATCAATACGGTTTGGACCGAAACTCTTCATTAACCCAGTATAGGCCTCAACTCTGGAAGAGTCATCCTTAGATTCCTTGATAATCTTTTTAAAATCTTGAGAAAAACCAAATTCAAAAAGCAAGGAAAATATAAAAATAAAAAAGACATTTTTTTTCATTTGATTAAGAGCGTATGGAGTACTAAACTAAGGCAATTAACTTTTACAGAACAAATAAATAAAATATATTTGTTCTTTTACTGTATAATTTTTCACATATTCCTCATGAAAAAACACCTTCTGCTCCTTTGCATAATATTTATTACTCATACTTTATTAGCACAAAATACTACGCTGTCTAACTACAGGGCGTCTAAAGATAAAATCAACAACTTAATTCATACCAGGCTGGATGTTAGCCTTAATTACCAGAAAAGGCAACTGAACGGTAAAGCCTGGATTACGCTAAAACCTCATTTCTACCCAACAGACTCTTTACGGTTAGATGCTAAAGGAATGGATATCCATCAGGTTGCGTTAATAGAAGGCGAAAAAACCAACAATTTAAAATATACTTATGATGATAGTTTGTCTTTAAGTATTAAACTCAACAAAACTTATACTTCTGCAGAAAAGTACACCATATATATTGCCTATACAGCAAAACCCGACGAATTAAAAACCAAAGGCAGCGCCGCCATTACAAGTGATAAAGGCTTATATTTCATCAATCCGGATAGTACGATTGCACACAAACCAGTACAGGTTTGGACACAGGGTGAAACCGAAGCTTCTTCTGTTTGGTTTCCAACTATTGACAGCCCCAACCAGAAAACCACGCAAGAAATCAGCATCACTGTTCCAAATAAATATGCCAGCCTCTCTAATGGTTTATTAGTAAAACAAGCTAAAAATGCAGACGGCACCCGGACAGACTATTGGAAAATGGATCAACCACATGCGCCGTATTTATTTATGATGGCGGTGGGCAATTTCAGAATTACACAGGATAAATGGAAGGAAATTCCGCTTGACTATTACCTAGAACCAACTTACGCTCCCTATGCAAAAGCAATTTTTGGAGATACTCCCGAAATGATGGACTTCTTCTCTAAAAAGCTGGAATTGGATTATCCATGGAAAAAATATGCGCAGGTTGTGGTGAGGGATTTTGTGAGTGGCGCCATGGAAAACACCACAGCCACTATACACGGAGATTTTGTGCAGCAAACCGACAGAGAGATACTAGACGAACACGCAGGCGAAGATGTTATTGCGCATGAACTTTTTCATCACTGGTTTGGCAATTACGTAACCGCAGAAAGCTGGAGCAATTTATCCATTAACGAGTCTTTTGCCAATTTAAGCGAAACACTATGGAAAGAATATAAGCATGGCAAAGACGAAGGTGATGCAAAAAATTACGAAGACATGAGTTCTTACCTGAGCGACCCTGCCGCTAAAGACAAAGAGCTCATCAGGTTTCATTACCATGATAAAGAAGACATGTTTGATGTGGTTTCTTACCAAAAGGGCGGACGAATTTTAAACATGCTGAGACACCACATTGGCGAAGAAGCTTTTTATAAATCCATGAGTCTCTTTCTAAAACAAAATGCCTACAAAACCGGAGAAGCCCACCAGTTCCGCTTAGCGGTAGAAGAAGTAACTGGCAAAGATTTCAATTGGTTTTTTAATCAATGGTATTTTAGAAACGGGCATCCGGTTTTAGATATCAGCTACCAATGGGATGAAAAAGCAAAACAACAGAAGATTATCCTTAAGCAAGAGCAAAACGAAGATATATTTCTGCTTCCTATGAAAATTGATATTTATCTGGGTAATAAAAAAGAGACTATTGCATACCAGATGAATAAAAGGACAGATACCATTAGCGTTGAGCTTGCTAAAAAACCCGATTTAGTAAATGTTGATGCTGATAAGATATTACTCGCTCAAAAAACAGATCACAAAACTTTGGCAGAATATGTTTTTCAGTATAAAAATGCGCCTTTGTTTTTAGACCGCTTAGAGGCATTGGAAGTTGCCAGTAAATCTCCGACAAATGCTTATGCCAGTCAGATTATCACAAGTGCTTTAGAAGATAAATTCCACAAAATAAGGATTAAGGCAATAGATGCTTTAGCAGCGCAAAAAGCATCTAACAAGAAGCAAATGCTTCCAACACTTAAAAATATAATTAGAAATGATGAAAAAACATTAGTTAAAGCAGCTGCTATTGATGCGCTTGCTGCAACAACAGACAAAGCGCATTTACCGGTTTACATCGACGCTTTAAATAGTAAATCTTATGCAGTGCAAGCATCAGCTCTGGTTGCTATCCGCCAGCATGATGCACAACTAGCACTAACTAAAGCACAGCAGCTTGAGGCTGACGCCCGCGGAGCATTGGCCGTTGCCATTGTTAATTTATATGCCGAAAAGCCAAGACCACAAGATTTTGCTTTTGTGTCTAAAGCTTTTGACGAAAGTAGCATCCAGAATAAACTTCTTATGGTGCAAAACTACATTCTGATACTGAGCACTGTAGACCAGATAGAAACAGTAAAAGAAAAAATAGACCAACTTTTTAAAATTGGCGTTCAATATAAAAGCTATGGGATAGACAAATACGTTGTAGGTTTGTTTGATGCCTATGTAGGGTTAAAACAAAAACAGCTATCTAAAGCAAATGTTGCACAAAAGTATGCTATACAACAACAAATTGCTTATGCAGAATCTCGAACTAAAGAATTATTGGGAAATTAAGATTAATTTAAATTTAAAACCCCAAAGGACACTAAGTGCGCAAAGATTATTAAAGATATTCTCTGTGTACTTTGTGAACTTTGCGGTTTAGACACTAATCAACAATAGCCGTAACTTCTATTTCTATTAAAATCTCCGGATCTATCAATTTGGATACCTCAACCATAGTAGTTACAGGTTTAATATCTTTAAAAACCTCGCCATGTGCTTTTGCGGCTTCCTGCCATTCATCTATATTGGTTAAGAACATACGAGTACGCACAACATTGTTTACAGAAGCCCCGGCATCTTCCAATACTTTGGCTAGCTTGTCTAAAATTGCTTTTGTTTGGTTATATAATCCTTCTATTGGACTTCCATTTTCGTCTTTAGCAGCGGTTGTGCCAGCTATTTCTATGGTGTTACCAATTTTAACTGCTCTGCAGTAACCAATAATATCTTCCCAGGGAGATCCGGTAGTGAAGTTTTTTCTATTGCTCATTTTATTTTTTTTGGCTAAAAATATAGGTTTGATTTTTAACCACAAAATAGCTTGAAATTATTTTTTATTGGTTTTTCTAATCTGAGTTTCAATATCATCCCACATTTCTGGTGATAGCATTTCTAAACCATTAAACTGACCGGCACCTTTTAACCATTCGCCACCATCAATGGTAATGATTTCTCCGTTAATGTATGCAGAAAAGTCAGAAAGCAGGTAAGCCGCTAAATCTGCCAGCTCCTGATGTTCGCCCACCCGGTTTAAAGGAACACGCTTCTTAAAATCAAATTCCTGCGCCATTTTCCCGGGCAATAATCTATCCCAGGCTCCCTTGGTTGGAAACGGTCCGGGTGCTATAGCATTGGTTCGTATTTTATATTTTCCCCATTCTGCTGCCAGAGATCGGGTAAGTGCTAAAACACCTCCCTTGGCACAGGCCGATGGCACCACATAACCAGAACCAGTAAAGGCGTAAGTAGTTACAATATTAAGAATAGAAGCAGGCTGCTGTGCTTTAATCCAATGTTTACCAAAAGCCAGTGTACAATTTATCGTTCCTTTCAAAACGACATCTATAATGGCACTAAAGGCGTTTGCCGATAGTCTTTCAGTTGGTGAAATAAAGTTCCCTGCGGCGTTGTTCAGAAGTCCATCTATTCTTCCAAACCGGTCTATAGACTGTGCTAGTAAAGCTTCCACCTCATCGTAGTTTCTAACATCGCATGCCAAAGGCAAAACGGAATTGCCGCTTTTTTCTGACAGCTCTTGTGCAGTATCTTTAAGCACATCCAATTTTCTGGAAGTGATTACTACATTTGCGCCCACTTGTAATAAGCAAGTACTCATTGCTTTACCCAAACCAGTGCCCCCTCCTGTTACCACAAAAGTTTTACCTGCAAGGGCATTGTCTCTTAGCATGGGTTGGTTGTGCATTTTTCAGTATTGCGTATGGAGACTTTATAAATTCATCAGTTAAAATAATAATTAGAACCCTGTGCTTCGGGCTTTTAGGCTTTTCAGCCTTTCTTCAAATTATCAATAATTGTTTTCATAATGGATCGTGTTCTTGGAGTCCACCATTGTTCTAACAGTTTAGATAAGGTTTCTGTTTGGTCTGCTGACACTTTGCCTATCAATTCTTTTCTTAGGTTTAACTTACTTTGCTGCCACACCGCCTGGTCGTACTGTAAATAAGCATTTATTTTCTTCTCGGCAGCTGTCATCAGCACAGAAATATCTGCCGAATCATCAATCAACCCTTGTTGTTTAGCTTCTTCAACACTGAGCAACCTACCTTCCAGCAAGTTATGATAAGCTTTGGCTTTACCAATCCAAAAAGCATAAAGCTCAAAAATACTATCTGGCACAATTAATCCTACCGGAATTTCATTTAATCCGATTATGTATTTCCCCTCTGCCATAATTCTATAATCACAGCACAATGCCAGCACACATCCTCCAGCCGGGCTATGCCCGCTTAACGCCGCTACCAAAGGCTTTTTAAAAGCAGTTAAGGTTTTTACGAGTCCTAAAAAACTCTTCCAGAAATTTTCTATTTGCTCCTGATTATAATCGTAAAGTTCTATTAAATCTAAACCTGCGGTAAAAAAACCACTTTTCCCGGTAAGAATAACGCCAGAAATATTCTCATCCTGCTCTATGTTTTTGATGATGGATTGTAGCTCGTTCACCAATTCTATATTCATCGCATTAGCACTTCCTCTGTCTAAAGCTACTATAGCTACTCGGTCTCTGATTGTTATTTTTAATGTCTTCATGCTTACTAATTAACCTGATAACGCAAAATCTGCCGTCCAATATGCCCTCTTAAATCGGCGCCTTCTACAACCACCCGGTAAGATCCTGTTCCATCGGCATTGTAAAAATTAACTTTGGCAATACCGGTAGAATCTGTTATCACTCTTGGGTTCCAATAAATTGTACTTCTTAAATCGGCCATATCTGTTTCCTGAGGGACATCATAATTTGGCGAATAAAACTCTTTAGCCACAAATATACCCAACGGATTGTAAGTAATAATACCTGGCGAGTAGGTATTAGAGAAACCACCGCTACTACCTCTTTTCGTATTGATGATGATGACGCCACCACCACCCATAGAGCCGTAAATAGCTGTATAGCCAGGTGTTCTTAAAATTTCTACACTTTCTACATCGTTAGGGTTAATACTGTTCAGCATGTCAGATTCTACATACATCCCATCTAAAACTATTTGTGCCGGGCGCCCCATATTACGCATAAAATAAATTTCGCCGTTTTGGATAATCATTCCCGGAACTTTACCTTGCAATGCAAACTCCAGAGTAGGTGCATTTTGTAATTCCTCACCAGTAATTACACGATCTGCATTACCGCCACCGTTAAGATTAGTAGAGTTTTCAAACTGCTTACGCTTCTCAATCACTTTTACTTCGTCAAGCATAATGGCCCGACTGGTCATGCCGTATTTTAATAATTCTTCGTATTGTGTTTTGCTGGTTTTTAGATAGCTAAGCATAGAAGAGCTAATGTTTACTGTTAAATCAGATTGCTGGGGTTTTGGCGCCACTTCTAAATTGATGTTGTCATCCATTTCAATCTCCACAAATTTCTTTCCACGTTCTGATCGGGCCTGCACCACAAATTTGGCGCTATCGGGAAAAATAAGACTATCAATTACAAATTCGCCCTGTTCATTAGCAGTTGTCGTCATGATAGCGCCTGTGCCCGTACCAAAAACAATTATACTTGCATTGGGTACTATTTTCTTATTGTTTTTTACTTTACCTCTAATGGCCAAAGTCTGCTCTGCCAGATAGTTTATAGGAACAGGAGCAGCAGAAATAACATTCTGCCAATTAAATCTACGCCATCCCTGCGTTAATAACAGTGCATCTAAATCTTCCTTTTTCTTATCATCCTGATGATTGAAATAGTAATTAGGTGTTTCTACATTACCCCTTAAGTCGGCATTTAGCAATAATTCGGAAAGGATAGTATTTTCCTCTTCTTCCTTTACCGGCACCTTCTCTTCATCCAGCACAGCCATAGAGAACGATCCTATAAAAGGTTTTCCTGCCGGGTTAGTAACTTTAAGTGTGATACCGGTTTTTTCCCTTTGCCTATAGCTGCGCTTATCTGTTGACAGACTAAGGTTTAATAAATTAGGTTTATGAATAAACACCAAACGTTCTAAAATTGGCAAATTTGAATCGTTAAAAAGCGTAAGATGCGTAATGCCTAAAGGGAAATCTGTTAAAGGAAACCTTACAACAAAACCACCAAGCTCTGTTAAAGTTGTTTGTGCAGAGTAAACCAGATTTCCGGATGATTGCGCAACCAATGAAAATGTTTTTCCCAAATTAGATTTGATGAAAGAAGGATTGGCAAAAAGCCGCACCGTCATGCTATCTTTTCTGTTTTGGAACACATTAATCACCATACCCTCGGCTTTGGCTTTAGGTAATGGAATTTTTTTCTCAGAGCCATCATCCAACTTAATAATAGCTTCATACTGTTTTCCTTCTTCAGGCGCCAGGTAGAAAAAGCCCATTCCTTTGTACCTTGAATTTAGTATAGCTACCGTAGTTCCTGTTTCATCTTGAATATGCCCTTTTACATCCACGCCCTTCCCATTTCCCTTTAGCGCTTTAAATGCAATTTTAGACCGTAAACCTGTTACCATATCACCGCCTTCGGGGAAAAACTGCAAGCTAATTTCATCGGTTGTCTGGGTAATAGGAATAAACTTATTTACCTGGGTGTTTTCAGAAATTTTCAAAGAAGTAGTTAACAAACCTGTTTTTTGAAGCTCTGGTTTATTGTTATTGAATTTGACAATTACGTTACCCGAATTATCGGTTACAGCTTTGCCCTTTCCTATTTCCCTGCCTTCCAGCTCTGCTTTATAGATTACTTCTTTATTGGCGTAAGGCACACCGTTTATATTTTTATAGTTGATAGCCGCCGTGATTTCCTGTCCCGAGGCAGTTTTGTTAAAATCGTAGCTGGTTTCTACAATAAGCTGGCTTGTTCTAATATTTCCTACCTTAAACGTATGATCATAGTAAAAGCCAGCATCAAAATTACGCATCCAGTTGGTATAGGCTCTAATTCTATAATTTCCATCGCGTAAGGTATCTGCCAGGCTAAAATTACCCCAGCCCGTACCTGCCGATAGTGCAATTTTAATACGCTTTTTCAGTTTATTGTCCGTATCTAAAAGCTCAACATAAAGCAGGTTGCTCTTAAAAGAAGCGCCCATTGTCTTCGCATTTAACACATAGGTTTTAAACCATATTTCTTCTCCTGCAGCATAATAGGGTTTATCTGTATGCAAATACACTTTCTCTTGAACGTAGTCGTCCTGATATTTCTGAAAGCGATCTATGATTTGCTGTACATTACTTTGCTGCGCAATAAATGCTACAGAAAATAACGAAACTACAAAAAGAGCAATTTTAAAACACAATTTCATCAGTTATTAGTTTCTCATAAATAAATGGCTGATAATAAAGGGAGACTCTTACATCACACAGGTTACTATCAACAGGTTAGTAGTCTATTATTTATTTAAATATTTTTAATGATCAGATGGAGGCTGCTGCATTAAATTTCTTTTTAACTTTAGCAAAGGGCCAGCGTCGATTTATTTATCTAAAATATGATTTATTTAAAATAATTTTGCTGACAGACTTATTTAAATTTTAAAAATGCCTCTTGCTTATATCAAAGAAATAAACCCACAGACTTTTATTGGTCTATGGAGGATTGAAGAAACGCCAGATGTATTGGAAAAACAGCTTCATTTAAAAGCGCATGAATTACAGGTTCTGCGTTCTTTACAAGGGAACAAACGCAATTTACACTGGCTTGCCACACGTGTTCTCTTGCGTAAAATGCTTAATACAGATGATTATATAGATTGCCAACCAGATGAAAACGGAAAACCTTTTTTGCTGAACCTTCCGCATCAAATTTCTTTAAGCCATTCTTACGATTATGCTGCCGTTATGATTAGCGAAAATAGCCGCGTAGGAATTGACATTGAAATTATGAAAGAAAAGATTAACCGCGTAAAACACAAGTTTTTAAACGATGATGAATTGTCTTTTATAGACAATAAAAACACTATTGAGCATTTGTATGTATGCTGGTGCGCTAAAGAAGCACTTTATAAACTTAACGGCAAAAAAGAAACTTCTTTTAAAGATAACATCAGCCTGCAGCCCTTTGCTTATTCCATTAACGGTACCATTAATGCCTGTATATCCAAATCAGAAAGTAAGACAGCGTATAAAGTTAATTATAAAAAATTTGGCGATTATATGCTGGGATATGTAGAAGAGGATTTATGAGTTTAAGAACTGGCGACCAGATTTTAAACTTCCTTCTTCGGGCTTAAAACTTTAAATTTGCACATGCAGAAGAACAAAAAAGTATATTTTGAGGATTGGGGCTTAACTCCTTATGAGGAAGCATGGAAAAGGCAGGAAGATATTTTTAATAGAACCGTAGCCATTAAAACCGAAAACAGGACTAATCCAGACCAGCAAAAGATTACAGATAATTTTCTGATTTTCACAGAACACCCTCACGTTTATACACTAGGAAAAAGTGGAAAACCAGAAAATTTACTACTAGATGATGAGGGATTAAAAGACAAGGGAGCTACTTACCATAAAATTAATCGTGGTGGAGATATTACCTACCACGGCCCCGGACAAATTGTGGGCTATCCTATTCTGGATCTAGATAATTTCTTTACCGACATTCATTTGTATCTGCGCACTTTAGAAGAAGCCATTATTCTAACGCTTAAAGATTATGGTATAGAAGCCGGCAGATATGAAGGCTTTACCGGCGTTTGGCTAGATGCCGATAATGCAAGAGCCAGAAAAATTTGTGCTATGGGCGTACGGTGCAGCCGTTGGGTAACCATGCATGGTTTCGCTTTTAACGTTAATGCCAATCTAAACTATTTTGGCAATATAGTTCCATGTGGTATTGATGATAAAGACGTTACTTCCCTGGAAAGAGAATTAGGCAGAGTGTTAGATATAGCAGAAGTAAAAGAAGTATTAAAAAAACATATTGCTGCACTTTTTGAAATGGAGATTATTTAACCGGAAAGCTTCTTACAGATTCTTAAAAATCAAACTCTATAATATTTTCATCCTGTAGCATCGCGTTTACAAAGAAATCATGGCGCTCCGGGCTTCCTACAGCTTCCCATGTACCAGAAATAATATCATTCTCTAAGCGGTGGCTTCCTCTTTCTATTTTTAGTTTATATGTTTTTAGAAATTCCTCATACTTCTTCAAGCCTTCGCCTTCATACCTTTTAACAATTTTATAGGTGCGTTTGGTATATTTTCTGGCAAAAAACATCTCTACATAAGGGAAAATAAATAACGACAGTAAAACGATTAAGGTAACACCTATAGCCTGCTCTATTAAGCCAGCGCCTACAGCCATACCTAAAGCAGCCACTACCCAAATAACACAGGCAGTTGTTAAGCCAGACACCTTATTATCTTCCTTAAATATTACACCTGCACCCAGGAAACCAATTCCGGTAACTATATTCGCTGCAATCCGGTCGTGACTGTTTACACCAATTTTTATAGACAATATGGTGATTAAGGTAGAACCTAAACCAATCATAATCATTGTCTTTAATCCTGCCTGCTTATTTCTAAATTCCCGCTCTGCTCCTATCAAACCACTTAATAATGTTACCCAAAGGAATTTATTAACCTCCGTTTGAGTTAGAAAATAGGTTTGGTCTAACAACTGATCGATATTCATATTATTCTCAAATATTATAAAAGTAAAATATTAAAAATGATTGATTACCCAAACTATAAAAAGCAAATAACCTGCCTGAAAAATATCAGACAGGTTATTATATTATATCACTTCAAGCTTGTGCCGAAGCATTCGCTTAAGGGAGAACTACATCATTCCGCCCATGCCGCCGCCCATTGGAGGCATTGCAGGTGCACCACCGCCTTCTTCTGGCTCATCTGCTAAAACACACTCTGTAGTTAATAGCATAGCAGCAATAGAAGCAGCATTCTCTAATGCAACACGAGAAACTTTAGTTGGATCGATAACTCCGGCTCCAATTAAATTCTCGTATACATCTGTACGAGCGTTGTATCCGTAATCTGCTTTTCCTTCTTTTACATTGTGAACTACAATAGAACCTTCTATGCCTGCGTTAGCACAAATTTGACGTAGAGGCTCTTCAATTGCTCTTTTAATGATTTTAATACCAGTAGTCTCGTCTTCGTTAACACCGGTTAAGTTTTCTAAAGAAGCAACTGCTCTAATGAAAGCAACACCACCACCGGCAACAATTCCTTCTTCAACAGCCGCTCTGGTTGCGTGTAATGCATCGTCTACACGGTCTTTTTTCTCTTTCATTTCTACTTCTGTAGCAGCACCTACATAAAGTACAGCAACACCGCCAGAAAGTTTAGCTAAACGCTCTTGTAATTTTTCTCTGTCGTAATCTGAAGTAGTAGTTTCTATTTGTGCTTTAATTTGGTTAACACGAGCTTTAATATCGTCTCCGTTACCCGCACCATTTACAATGATAGTATTGTCTTTATCAACAACAACTTTCTCTGCCTGACCTAAGAAAGAAAGGTCTGCGTTCTCTAATTTAAAGCCTCTTTCTTCAGAGATTACTGTACCGCCTGTTAAGATAGCAATGTCTTCTAACATAGCTTTTCTTCTATCGCCAAAGCCCGGAGCTTTAACAGCGGCAACTTTCAGAGAACCACGGATTTTGTTTACTACTAAAGTAGCTAAAGCTTCTCCGTCTAAATCTTCTGAAATAATTAAAAGCGGCTTACCTGTTTGCACTTGTTTCTCTAAAACAGGTAATAATTCTTTCATGTTGCTGATTTTTTTATCGTAGATTAAGATATAAGGACTATCTAATTCTACTTCCATTTTATCAGCATTAGTTACGAAATATGGAGATAGGTAACCTCTGTCAAACTGCATACCTTCTACAGTTTTAACTTCTGTTTCTGTACCTTTTGCTTCTTCTACCGTAATAACACCGTCTTTTCCAACTTTTGCCATTGCTTCTGCAATTAAAGAACCAATAACCTCATCGTTATTAGCAGAAATAGAAGCAACTTGCTTAATTTTATTATTGTCTTCGCCAACAGTTTGAGACTGTTCTTTCAAATTAGCAACAACAGCCGCAACAGCTTTATCAATACCGCGTTTTAAATCCATTGGATTAGCGCCAGCTGCCACGTTTTTAATTCCTGCAGTAACAATTGCCTGAGCTAAAACAGTTGCAGTAGTTGTTCCGTCACCGGCAATATCAGCCGTTTTAGAAGCAACTTCTTTCACCATTTGAGCGCCCATGTTCTCTAAAGCATCTTTTAATTCAATTTCTTTAGCAACAGAAACACCGTCTTTAGTAATTGCTGGTGAGCCAAATTTTTTATCGATAATTACGTTTCTTCCTTTTGGACCCAAAGTAACTTTTACAGCATTTGCCAGCTTGTCTACTCCATTTTTTAAAGCGTCTCTAGCTTCAACGTTGTATTTTATTTGTTTTGCCATTTCTTTTTAGTATTTAGTAATTAGTAGCAAGTATTTAGACTGACTTGCTTACTGAGCACATATATTTTTATAAAACTTTTTATCTGATATGATACTTGATAACGGAATCTTGATATTACAAAATAGCGTATATATCAGATTCACGCATAATTAAATATTCTTTTCCATCGTAAGTAATTTCAGTTCCAGAATATTTACCATATATAACCTTGTCGCCCACTTTAACAGTCAAAGGCTCATCTACTTTACCGTTTCCAACGGCAACCACAGTTCCGCTTTGCGGTTTTTCTTTTGCGGTATCAGGGATATAGATTCCCGAAGCAGTCTTCTCTTCTGCAGGAGCAGCTTCCACTACTACTCTATCTGCGATAGGTTTAATGTTTAATGCCATAATAACTATATTAATTTTTTGATTGTTATAATTTAACTATGCATCTTTCATCACAGAATATGCCAAAGCCATAATTTGACATATTTTCATTCTTCTGCACTTCTTTTTAAGGAAAAACGAGTTTTAAAATGCCAGCTTGTCAGCCCAGGGAGTAAAGTTTATGACAGCAGCTCCTTTGTTCTGATAAATGTTTAAGCAGTTATTCTGGATATTTTATGCTATGCCATTAAATTTAGACTTTACTTCCTGTCTTAAAAACTAAGAATTATAATAATGCTTAAAGTAACGCTTAAGACACCTCAAGATTTTGTGCTATTTTCAACACTAAAAATAGAATTCATTTTATAAGAACTCACTATAGAAACCCAATTTGTTAAAACTAAAAGAGCCATCCTTTTCGGGATGGCTCTTTTAGTTTTAACTTATGTAAGCAAATTAATTTTTAGTTGTATCTGCGCTGTTTGGCATAGCTGGCAGAGAAGAAGGCACAGTAGTTTTATCTATCTGCTCTTGTATTCTCGAATTGCTTTTAGTTCCGCTTCCAGTAGAAGTAGTGGCATTTAAATTAATTAAAACCGCTAATACAAAAAGTGCTATCGCTAATCCCCAACTTCCTTTTTCTAAGAAATCTCCGGTTCTTTGCACACCCATAATGTTATTGGTAGAAGAAAAACCAGAAGTTAAACCTCCGCCTTTTGGATTCTGAACCAAAACTATTAACACTAACAATATAGCTATGATAATGGCTAGTATAACGAAAAACGTTGTCATATATATCTTTAATTAACTTTTAACTCTAAATATTTTATCTGGCTGGCAAAGTAAGCGTTTTTTTCTGGATATTTCAAACTTAATTTTTTGTAAATATCCAGGGCTTTGTGGTAAAGCATCTGCTCTACATAAACCTTAGCCAGGGTTTCTGATACCAATTCGTTGCTATCTTCAGAGCTTTTTTTCGCTTTATTCTCTGTATCTATTTTACTGGCTTGTGGCGGCGCAATCTGCGGTTCTTCTTTTAGAAAGCGCTCAATAATATGATGCTCTTTCTTCATAAAGTCAAACGTAACCGTTTTTCTTGTATCAACAGATTTCTCTAACTCCTCGGTAGAAGTAAGGTGAAATATGTTTTCTGCAATTTGATGATTGATAACTTCTTCTTCCGATCTTTTATTGATAGCCTTAGCTGTATCTAAACGGAAAGTAGCATAAGGTCTTATATTTTGGTATTCTTTTCTGGTTTTGTTTAACCACCACAAGAAAGTATAAGGCAACCTTTCTTCGTGATACCTGAATATATCGCCCGCTTTTGCTGCCGACATTAATGCCGCAGCGGTTTCTTGCTCATCAAGCTGTTCTGGCAAAGCCTCTCTGGCTGCTGTTTGATGATATTCGTCTCCTAAAGTTTCTATATAAGGCGCTTCCGCTACCTCAATTTCTTCTTCTGGCTCTGCCGCTATATTTACCTGCTCTTCTGTATGGGCAATTCCTTCTTCTGGTATGCTGGCTTCTGCATAATGCTCTCCATCCAGGCTTAAATTTTCTATGGCTACCGCATTTTCTGACTCAACAAAAAACTCATCTAAAGGAGCATTCTCTTCAAAAGCTTCTTCTTTTGGCAATATTTCTTCTACGGGCCTATGCTCTTCTTTTTCTGCAAAAACTATTGGTTCGGCATCTCTGGCTACCTCAAATTCAGGCTCTTCTTCAACCTCGGCTACCGCATGCGTTTCAAATTTATGCGGGTGATATAAAATATCATATAGAACCTGCCTAGAAGGTATTCTTGCCGCTGCATCTTCTAAATATTTCTGATGAAATGCTGTATTTGAAGCGCTTTTAGCTGCAATTAGTCGCAAAGGCTGGCAATACGGGTATTTCTCTATCAGCAAAGAAATCTCATCCAGGTCTCCGCCATGCAGCTGGTTAACCTCAAAAATACGGTCTAAAAACTGCTTTCTTTCTGTATGTATCAAATCTTCTTGCTGCACTGAATAGCTCTTTTGGATTGTGAAAGTAATAAAACCTTACCAATTGGCAAAAGCCCGGTTGTAAATATCTTCTGTTAACTGCTGATTGATTTTCTGAATAAGGTTCTGCTCTATACTGGCAAAAGAACTAGAGGCCGGAAAATCTTCGTACCGTGTAAAACTCTGGTCGAAACTCTTATCTGGCTCTATAGCGTTTACATATTTTACCTGAACAGTGATAGATAAACGGCTGCTAGCCGCCGTAGGCATGTTTCCACCCTGTATAGAAACGGGCTGTATGCTATAGCCTGTAATCTTTCCTTCAAAATGTGCATCGCCATCTACCCGCAGAAAACTTAAAGACGTTTGCGATCTGATGCGGTCTTTTAATGACTCTGTAAAAGATTGACTTAATGTGGGTACTACCAAAGGCGCCACGTTTTCAAATAAAGATACCGAAACCGTTTTCATACCTGCAGAAATAGATCCTCCGGTAAAAGAATAGATTCCGCAACTATTTATGATAAAAAACAGAGGAAGTAATATCAGCAGAAATGTCTTTCTTCTCATATCTAGTTAAGATTTAATTCTTTTATTTTTCTGTACAAAGTTCTTTCTGATATACCCAGCTCTTCTGCCGCAGATTTTCTTTTACCCTTATGCTTTTTCAGCGCTTTCTTAATCATATCAGCTTCTTTATCTACTAAAGACAAAGATTCTTCTACCTCTTCAACATCCTGAGTAATATTATAATCATCAGCTCTGGAAACTATGGGCTGTTGTAGCGTAAACTGCCCGTTGTCCACTATTTGCGGAAGATCAGTATCATCATACAAAGAATTGATAATTTGCGTATGCGATTCGCCAAAACCAGAAACATTACCTCCATTTCTGATAATTTCTGCCACCAGTTTTTTCAGCTCAACCATATCCTTTTTCATATCAAAGAGCACTTTGTATAAAATATCTCTTTCAGAAAAATCATCTTTTTTTCCCGAGCCCACCATCATAGGCAGAGCGCTGGCAGACTGCTCTGCAGGAATATAGTTTAATATAGTTTGCGCTGTAACGTAACGGTCTTTTTCCAGCACAGAAATCTGCTCTGCAATATTTTTTAGCTGCCTTACATTACCCGGCCACGAATAACCAGATAATATCTCTACCGCATCGGGTGCTAAGGTTATATTTGGAGAACGGTATTTATCTGTAAAATCAGCAACAAACTTTCTAAACAACAAATGAATATCTTCTTTTCTATCTCTTAAAGGCGGAATTTTTAACGGAACAGTATTTAAACGATAGTACAGATCTTCTCTGAATTTACCGGCCTTTACGGCTTCATACATATCTACGTTAGTGGCTGCAACTACACGTACATCTGTTTTTTGTACTTTAGAAGAACCCACTCTAATATATTCGCCAGACTCTAAAACACGCAGTAAGCGGGCCTGTGTTCCTAAAGGAAGCTCGCCTACTTCGTCTAAAAAAATTGTCCCACCGTTTACTACCTCAAAGTAGCCTTTTCTGGCTTCATGAGCGCCGGTAAATGAACCTTTTTCATGCCCAAACAGTTCAGAATCTATAGTACCTTCTGGTATGGCACCGCAGTTTACAGCAATAAATGGCCCATGTTTACGGGCGCTAAGCTGGTGTATGATATGAGAAAAAACCTCTTTTCCAGAGCCGCTTTCTCCGGTAATTAAAACAGTTATGTCTGTAGGTGCAACCTGCCTTGCTATATCAATTGCCCTATTTAACAAAACAGAACTACCTATAATACCAAAACGTTGCTTTATTTCCTGTACATCCATATTTTTAGATTTGAGATGTGAGATATGGGATTTGAGAACTTGTCTGGCCTCCTATTCATATCTGTTTCCCTAATTTATCTTCTTTAAATGTGAGACATGGGATTTGAGAGCTTATATGGTCTCCTATCTAACGCCTCAAATCTCACATCTAATACTTAAACAACCCTACCAATTAACGTAGCCGATGTAGTTCTTTCTATCAGTACATTAACGTACTGCCCCGGCTTATAAGCATCGGAAACTGGAAAAATACACATAAAGTTCTGATCACTTCTACCACAATAATCTTCTTTAGATTTCTTAGAGAAGCCTTCTATCAATACTTTTTCTACTTTACCAATTCTTTGCTGTGCTCTGTAATGAGAGTGCTCTCTTTGCAGATTAATAACCTCTTCCAGCCTTCTTTGCTTTACATCTTCGGGTACATCGTCTTTAAATTTCTTGGCTGCCGGCGTACCTGGTCTTTCCGAGTAGGAGAACATATAGGCAAATTCGTATTTCACAAATTCCTGCATACTTAAAGTATCCTGGTGTTCTTCTTCAGTTTCTGAGCAGAAACCAGTAATAATATCGGTAGAAATAGCACACTCGGGAATAATTCTTCTAATAGAATTTACTTTCTGCATGTACCATTCCCTGTCGTACGTTCTGTTCATCAGATCTAACACTCTGGAGTTTCCAGACTGTACCGGAAGATGGATATATTTACAAATGTTATCGAACCTGGCCATAGTGAAAAGCACTTCGTCGGTAATATCTTTTGGATGAGAAGTGGAAAACCTTACCCTTAAATCTGGACTTACCAAGGCTACCATTTCTAACAATTGCGCAAAGTTTACAGTGCTTTCTGCATCTTCTGCGGATTTCCATTTGTAAGAATCTACATTTTGGCCTAAAAGCGTTACTTCTCTGTATCCTGCATTAAAGAGTTCCTGCGCTTCTTTTACCACAGAAAACGGGTCTCTGCTTCTTTCTCTTCCTCTGGTGAAAGGAACCACGCAGAAAGAACACATATTATCACAACCACGCATAATAGAAATAAATGCAGCAATTCCGTTTGAATTTAATCTTACCGGGTTAATATCTGCATAGGTTTCCTCGCGAGATAGTAAAACGTTAACGGCTTTTGCCCCATCGTCTACTTTATTAATCAGATTTGGAAGATCTCTGTAAGCATCAGGCCCCACAACTAAATCTACCAGTTTCTCTTCTTCCAGAAATTTAGACTTTAACCTTTCTGCCATGCATCCTAATACCCCCACAATCATATCGGGCTTTTTAGCTTTAGAAGCGCTAAATTGTTTCAGCCTGTTACGCACTCTTATTTCTGCATTTTCTCTGATAGAGCAGGTATTAATAAACACCACATCAGCCTCAGAAAAATCTGATGTGGTAATAAAACCTTCGTCAGACAAGATAGACGCAACTATCTCACTATCAGAAAAATTCATTGCACACCCATAGCTTTCTACATAAAGCTTTCTTCCGTTATTTTTTCCTGAAGCTTCTAAAACAAGGGCTTCGCCTTGCCTGCTTTCATCATGCTCTTTAGAAGGAATATTTAAATCTAACATCTCTTTAATTTGGAGCTACAAAAATAGTTTTTTTTATGTAAAAATGACAGTTTGTCAGCTTTTATTATTTAATGATTAATAAGCCCAGCGTTTTGTGGCTAAATAATTGAAGTTCTTATGCTATATTTATATAAATGAACAAGAAGAAGAGATACAAAATAATTCTGATAGTAGCCGGATCCATTATTAGCATTTTATGTGCAGGCATTTTTTTCATCGGTTTACGTTGGAAACCCATTTTACGCAACACCATAGAAAACACAGTGATTAACGTATCAGACAGCTTGTATAACATTAATTTTTCTGATATAGACGTTAACTTATTTACAGGTAGCGTATCGCTTAGCAATGTAGAGCTTAGCAAAGATTCTCTGATTTACGAGAAGATGATTAAACAACGTATTGCACCAGAAAACACTTTTAATCTCAAAATCAAACAATTGCACATCAGTAATTTAAAACCTTTTCAGGTTTATTTTAAGAGATACTTGGATATCCAAGACATCACCATTAGCGAGCCCGAATTACTTATTACTTACACCCGCTTAAAGAACAAGATTAAAAAACCGGTAGACAGGCGTACTACTTACGAAAAAATTAAAAACACCCTAAAGTCTGCCAGTTTAAACAAGTTAACCTTAAAAGAAGTTGCTTTTACTTACATAGATAAATCTTTAAAAAAGCCAGATATCACCAAGGTAAACCGCTTAAACATTCATGTAAACGATATTTTAATAGATTCTATAACTCAATATGATACTACCCGGATATTCCATGCTAAAAATATAGCAGCAGAGCTGAATGATTTTCATTACCCCACGGCAGATTCTTTATATCACGTAAAAATTGGAAGGCTGAATTTCTCTACAGCCCAAAAAAATCTGATGGTAAAAGATTTTGAGCTATTGCCACGTTACGGAGAGATTGCATTTTCTGATTTATTTGAAAGACAGCAAGACCGTTATAAAATTCATTTTGACAGCATTAATCTGGATAATGTGAATTACCTGACTTTGATTGACGATAGAACGGTAAGTACCCAAAAACTGAGTTTAAACGGCGGGAAGTTATCTATCTCTTTAAACAGAGCCAAACCTAAAAAACTGATTGATAAAGGGCAAAATTACCCACACCTGGCGCTAAAACGCGTAAATTGGAATGTAAATGCAGATACCGTAGATATTACGAAGACCGACATCCATTATACCGAATATAGCGCTGATGAATTTGGCAAAGGCACCGTTTCTTTTTACAACCTTAACGGAAGAATATTTAACGCCACCAATGCCAGAACTTTACTGGCAAAAAACAAATTTATTGATGCGCATATGCAAACGTCTTTTATGGGCAAAGGTAAGCTGAATGTGCACATAAAATTTGATATGCTGGATCAAAATGGAGCTTTCCAATACAAAGGCAGTTTAGACGGTATGCCTTTACAGGCGCTAAATCCGGTTTCAAAACCTTTAGCGAAAATCATGTTTAACTCCGGTCAAATTAACCGATTGGATTTCTCTGTAAAAGCCAACCTTAAAGGCGGCGGCGGAACGGTAACCGTTACTTACGATAAATTGAACGTGGTTCTACTTAAAAAAGACGACGATAAGAATACTTTCAAAAAAATGGGTTTAATTTCTCTTTTAGCCAACGCTTTAATTATTAAGGAAGATAACCCGTCAAAAGGCGAAGAAGTAAGAGTAACTTCGCCCTATTACGCCCGGCCCAGCGATGCTTCTTTTTTTAATCTGATGTGGAAAGTGATATTTTTGGGATTCAAAGAAACCATTGGCATCACGCAGAAAGCAGAAACAGACTTTAAAGAACAGTCTGATAAGTTTAAAGAAATGCAAAAAGCCAAAGAAGAACGTAAATTGAGAAGACAAAAACGAAAAGAAAAAAAGTAATATGCACTACAAAAATATTTTTATTGCCTTTGTTGGCCTTGTTGTTTTAAATGCTTGCAGCCCCAAGGTAAACGACAAGCTGGTTGCTGCATCTAACCTTAAAAAATTAGGCATTGATGAAAAAAATTTGCACAGCATAGACAGCCTGCTGGGTGCTGCTTTAATTAATAATTGGGCTGCAGGCGTTACCGCTATTGTGGCTAAAGAAGGACAAGTAGTGTATTATAAAGGTTTGGGATTTAGAAACCGTGAAACCAAGGCTCTAATGATGCCGATGGATTTATTCAGAATTGCTTCTATGACCAAGCCCATTGTTTCTGTTGCGGCTATGCAACTGGTAGAAGAAGGAAAATTAAAACTGGATGACCCGGTATCTAAATACATTCCGGAGTTTAGAAATGCACAGGTGTTAGCCCAATTTAAAGAAGAAGATACTACATACACTACCATTCCGGCACAGAAAGAAATAACCGTTAGAAACCTGCTAACCCATACGTCTGGCATAGGCTATAGCTATAGCAACAAAAAGCTGGGCATGATTTACAAGAAACACAACATCCCCGATTTAGCCAGCACAGAAAAAATTGTGCTCGATTCCGTTATGCGTGAATTGGCTAAATTGCCGCTTGCCGTTCAGCCTGGCTCGCAGTTTTTTTATGGCCTTAGTACCGATGTTTTAGGTAGGGTATTGGAGGTTGCCGCACAAAAACCCCTGGACTCTATCTTAATCAAAAAAATATTTGAGCCGCTGGAGATGAACAACACACATTTCTTTTTACCACCGCAAAAGCTAAACCGCTTAAGCTCTATGTATAGCGAAACTAAAGAAGGCAGATTGGTGCGTACTCCTCATACACAAGGCACAAACTCCATAGATTTTGCTTCTTCAGGTGCCAAAACTTACTTGTCCGGAGGCTCGGGTTTAGTTTCAAATATTGATGATTATGCAAAATTCTTGCAAATGATATTGAACAAAGGAAGCTACGGAGGCAAAACTATATTAAAGCCAGAAAGTATAGATACCATGACGGTAAACCAAATTGGAAATCTTACAGTTGGAAAAGCCACTAAATTTGGATTAGGACTAGAAATAGCCACATCTGATAATGATGAAACAGGAGCTAAAACTGGAAAACTAAGTTGGGGCGGCGCTTTCAATACTACTTTCTGGATAGACCCGGAAAGACAGTCTATTGCAGTCTTAATGACCCAGGTATACCCTGCAATACACAAGAAGGAGTTTTACGAAAAATTCGAAAAACTGGTAAACAGAGCATTAGACGAACAACCCAAAAAGAAATAACGAATTATATATAAATTTATAGCCTAAGCGCCCAGTTTAGATAGTTATTTATTGCCTACAAGAAGCTTGTTTTTTGAAACAGCCCCTTTTTGTCAGGAGCAATTTCCTATGGCCCTACAATTCCCTAAATGGGAAAGCCTAGACTTTAAAATCCATTCCATCCTCATTTCATTAAATACAAGCCTTCATTTGCTTAACATCTTCTGTATGTTTTCATGTTAAATCTATGATGACACCATGATGAGTCCATGTTTTTGTACAATTTCATGGACTTTTTATAGATTCACTATAGGTATAATATTTAAAAAAACCTAACCAGCTATTAGTGAATATCCCTGGAATGATCTATATTTATTTCTTAATCAATTATAAACGGGAGGTTATAATGGCAATATTAGATAGCCGTGGCAGGCTCCATGGCAAAATAGGCAATGTAGTTTACCGCACTTTGGCTAACAGCAACATTGTGCAATCCAGGCCCGCCAAGGTCAGGCAAACGCTTTCTACCAAAGAAAGTGCGCTGGAATTTGGTTTGGTGAGCAATTGCGGACGTATAATGCGAGAGCTTTATTCTGGTTTTTCGTGTTATAGCGATGGCAGGCTGCTGAACAGGATGAATGCCGCCCTGCTGAAGTGCCTGCGGGACAGCGAGCGGGCAAGAGGGGAAAGGGATCTGCAGGATGGCAATCCGGAACATCTGAAAGGCCTGCAGTTCAATATCCATTCGCCTTTAACGGAGGCATTGAAGGTACGCCCGGAGTGTTTTATGGAAGAAGGAAAAATCAGGGTGCAACTGCCCGAATTT
>PJUF01000200.1_pt1 | contig 51478 bp, 16 predicted proteins | sample 1512191 | NCBI WGS metagenome assembly PJUF01 (sample SAMN08177673, study PRJNA422409) | Feces metagenome, whole genome shotgun sequencing project. | isolation source: Chicken feces (3) enriched on wood chips | host: Gallus gallus | place: USA: Madison | collected 2015-01-15 | reverse complement strand
CCTCCCCATTTACAAAGCCGGTATAGGTTACTCCTAAAGTTTTCTCATCTCCGTAAGTGATATTTATATTATTGGCTTCTATAGCTAATGCGGCTTTGCCGATGATAACATCACCCTCCTCGAATGCTATTTCGTAATTTGAGGATGTTAAACCTCCCGGCAGGTACTTGTATGAACCTACATTTACCGCTGATACTCCGGCTCCGGTATAGGATAAGCTGCCGCCTAATACATTTGCTTCCTCCCCATTTACAAAGCCGGTATAGGTTACTCCTAAAGTTTTCTCATCTCCGTAAGTGATATTTATATTATTGGCCTCTATAGCTAAGGACTTCTTCGCTACTACAACTGTAAATGTTTGGTTTAAGGGATCGTATTCTGAATTTCCTGGAGACGTTGCAGTAATATTCCCCTTTCCTACTGCGTTTACTTTTAATTTACTGCCATCAATTGAAATTATATTGGTATTTGATGAAGTAAAAGAGACTGTGTTTCCAACAGAAGATGCTACCGCAATGTTCTCATTGCCATAGGTCACCTTTAAGCTATCGTTAGCCAATCCTGCAATGAGAACTTTTTGCTGCTTCATTTGCCTTTCATAGGCCCCCAAATCTATTTTATCATCAAAAACTCTGGTATTTCCTACTACATCTTTAGTAATATGAGATAAATCTGGCGTTTGCCCTGCAGAAAAATAGGCAGCATTACCGGCGTTGATAGCGACACTTCCTGATTTAAGTGTATAATTTCCGCCCGTAGTCCTCAAAGGATTCGAAGGAGCAGTAAACACATCTCCTGCCGATACCCCTGATGAACTAATATTTCCATTTGTTGTTTCTGTATTTTCTTGTATTAAACTATTTTCTATTACTAAATTGGTCCCACTTGTTAGATTAATTCCTGTGCTGTTTCCTAAAGCTATACTATTGTATAAAAAAAGACTTCCTGGAGAATAAATAGCTCCATAATTAGTAGCCACATTACTTGCTATAGTAGAGTTGTAAGTTTTTGTAGTAGAGCCATTATACAATCCACCACCACTGTTTACTGCTTGGTTACCCGTAATACTAGAATTGACAATTATTGGCTGAGACATCATAAACACCCAAATACCACCACCGTCATTATTAGCTTTATTTCCTGAAATTACACTATTAACAATTGTAGGACTTGATGATTCTGCTAAAACTATTCCTGCTCCATCTTTAGCAGCATAATTATTAATAACTTTAAGATTCTCTAATTTTACCGAAGCACCTACTCCACGGAAATATATACCAGCACCTCCATTTCTATAAATATTTCCATTAATAATCGTTTTATCATCGGCACCATCTGCATAACCTTTTGTAATGGTGAAACCATCTAAAACAGCTATTCCTAAATTACCTTGCCCAATTACCACTTGATAGCTATTATCTGTATCTAAACTTGTATTAGCTCTTTCTCCACTAAGAATAGTTTCGTTTGTAGCGAAATTTCTAGTCGTTAAATTACTTTCTCCACTTGCAAAGCCACCAAATAACTGAACATTAGAAAGCATTACAAAAGCGTTATCTCTATTACCTTCTTCGGTAAATTTATTATTCTCGGCATTATACAATGGTTTATAAGTGCCTTTTGCTACGTAAATTTTTAATGGATTTGTTGATGTCCATAAACCGGCATCTTTATTTTGTCTGGCCCATTTTAAGGCATCGGCCAGTTCTGGGATGGCGTTTGCCCAAGAGTCCCCAGAACCACTACCTGTGGCTGTTTTATTTACAAACAAAATATTATTTGCATTTGGTGCTATTACTGTTAAAAGTGCTTCGTTTGAATAAATGGTATTACCACAATTATCGGTTAACTTACATCTCAACTTTGTACCACTGAAGTTGGCCGAAACAGGTTCTGTAATAGTAAGCGTTGCCGTATTATAACCAGTAGTTATAGAATTTGACCCAATAGCCAACCAAGTGCCACTTGAATTAATGCTTTCCCACTGATAGTTCGACACATTATCCGCTGTGATGGAAAAACTGGCATACTCGCCAACCGTCTTTGTTTGAGATTGAGGTTGAACATTAATTATCGCAACAGGCCTAATTGTTCCAGTAACAGAAAATATTTTTGTTGTTGCTCCTGTACTGGCTACAGAAATGTCGCCAGAATAAGAGCCTGTAACATTCCCTATCCCATCTAGCATTACATATATATCTTTATCTGTAACGGCACCATTACTAGCAATTATATTCAGACTTTCCGAAAAGCCGCCTAAAGAACTTTCTGATACCTTATAGCCAGTAGGTGCTGTTACAGTAATGTTTCCGGTAAGATTTGCCCCAGAAACCTTAATAGCAGCTAATGAAGACCATTGCCCCTCGCAAACGGAAAAAGATGAATTTGATAAAGATGTAGTGGTTATTGTAGGATTAGATATTTCTGTTACAAAAGTTATTTTTTGCAATGCACCTAAACCACCATTACTGTTTCCATTTTCTTTAAACACTATTTTATCAGCAGAAACATCCTCAAGTGTACTGATTACATTTTGTACACTAGTAGTAAGCATATTAGTATTAGGATCATACGAATAAGAAATATTAACATTAGGCCAACTCATAGATGTAACTAATGTTGTTCCATCATAAAATTCTAGAGTTGCTCCTGATACATTAGTTCCCCAAGAAAATTCCAGAGAAATTATTTCTATTTTTTTACTAAATGTTATGGTTGCTGTACGTAATTCTCCTGTAGCTCCGGTACTAAACCCGTAAGAATTTTCAATATCAGTATCTACTGTGCCTTGTCCACTCAAAGTAAAAGTAACACCATCTTTTGTTACAGGACTAGCGTTTAATGTAACTGTAGAGTTTTGTGCCTTTACATTATAAAAACATACCAACAATAATAAGCACCAAAAAGTACGTAATAGTTTAGCCATAATCATACGTTAAGCAATCAAAACCAAAAGATGCGAGAGCAACATCTTTTGGTTTATTGTCTATTTAAAAATTTAGATTGCAACAAATCTAAAGGCACAGAATATGATTTGACGCACTTTTACGCCTCAAAAAACTTCAGTTTTTGAATAGTTGTAGAAATTTGCAGATAAAAAACACCAAAAGCAGGATATTTTTCCAGCTCTTAATGTTTTTCAAAATTTGAGCTTACCTTCTCATAATAACATAACCTTTATTTAGCATAGGCTTGCCTTGTGCATTTTTGGTGTGGATAATGAAGAAGTAAACCCCATCAACCAGATCTTCTCCTTTATTGGCAAACATTCCGGTATTGGCCTTGCCACCAAAAGACACATCTTTATTATTATAATCTTTAATACGGTAAACTTCATTGCCCCAACGGTTGTAAATAATCACCTCGTTATCCGGATAACGCTCTATATTGTAAATTACAAATACCTCGTTACCTTCACCGTCTCCATTTGGCGACATTAAAGGATCCGGGTTGATTTCTCCGTTTTCCTCTGGCCCGATTGGCTTATCTTCCGGATAGAAATCCTGGATAATAATATCCGCACCATTGCCGATGGTGACAAAATCAGACGGGTCTGTGGCAATAATAGCAACTTCTACCGTCTCGTCTCCTTCTTTAAGGTAATCTCTAATGCTTTGGATATGGAATTTCTGAACTGTTGCCGTATCGCCAGCAGCAATGGTAATCACATCATAATTTCCGCTAAGCGTATAATCTTTATTCACTTCTGCCGTTCCACCAAAATTCAGCACCACATGCACATCCTGATATATGAAATCATCCAATTTAGCGGTAATGCTAATGGTATCTCCTTCAACAATTACTCCGGTAAACGGAGAAAGGCTTACCCGCACTTTTGGCTGAACAAATATTTTAACTTCGGCAGTATCTCTTAAACCTTCCGGATCATACACCTGGTATTGGAAGCTATCTTCACCTTTATAACCTGCCGTCGGAACGTATATAAATGTCCCGTCTGCCCTGTCGAACAGCGTGAGCGAACCATATTTAGGTTGCGTTATAATACCATATTCCAACACATCACCATCTACGTCATCATCATTTAAGGCAACGTTTTCTCTAATGCTGCTATCTCTTTGCACATAGTAAAGATCGTCATTAGCTATCGGTGCATCGTTTACCGGGATAATGGTAATATTTACAAGGGCAGTGCCTGATGGTCTGCCGAAATTATCTTTTACGGTATAGGTAAAACTGTCGTATCCGTTTTCGTTAAGCGCCGGACGATAAGTTACCGTTCCGTCTGCATTTACTTCTACGCTTCCTTTTACCGGCGCCGATACGATAGTTACTGTAGCCGGATTTACCCCTTCCGGATGCGTATCATTGGCAATTACCGAGAAAGTTATTGGCGTATCTTCTGGCGTAATGGCCATGTCGTCTTGAACAACCGGACTTTCATCATCGTTTACAATGGTACACTGCCCATCTATGCCGATGATTAGTTTGCCATCAAAATCTGGGAACAAACCAGATAAGCGCAGGCCAAAAGTCTCGTCGTTTTCCAGCTGCGTGTCTCCGTTAACCGTAACTTTTATGTTTTTAGTTTCTCCGGCATAGCCTGTAAAGTTTAAAATACCAGAATTTTGCTGATAATCATTATCTGCCAGGGTTGCAGTACCATCTATCGTGGTATAATTTACACGGAAACCTTTATCTGTAGTATTTTCTAATGTAACGGTAAATGTAACGGTTTTGGTTCCGTTATGGCCTTCTACTACCGGGGCCGGATTGCTGATGGTTAGGTTGGTAATATCGTTATCGTAAATATACAATACCGGGATTGGCAATACCATGCTTACATTATTGTAAGGATTAACGATGTTATTTACTGTAAGCACCACGGTTTCTCTTTCTTCCAGTTGATAATCATCAATCACTTTAATATGTATTTCTGTGCTGTTTTGCCCGGCCGGGATAATTACTGCACTTGCAGATGGTTGCGCCTGATAATCGCTGTTGCTTGCTGTTCCGCTTAATCTGTAATTGATGGTAATATCTTTATCTGACGTAACACCCGGCGCTAAGCTCAACACAAATTTACCGTCTTGTGTGCCTTCTATTCCATCCACTTTAGCAACAGTAATAACAGAACTATCGTCGTTCTGGATAATTCCTTTTGCAGAATTTACCGGAATACTTAAACGGTTATTGAAAGTTTTTTCCAGATCAAAAATCCTGAAAATAAAATCTTCATTACCTTCTATTTTCTGATCGCCGTTAACAAATACCGGAATGGTATGGCTTTCGCCAGCGTTTCCAGAGAAGCTTAAAGTATTTGCTGCCTCCATATAATCGTTATCGGTTAGGGTTGCAGTGCCGTCTTCTGTGGTATATTTTAACGTAAAGCCAGTCCCTGTCGCTTTTTCTAAGGTTATGGTATAGAAGAAAGGCGTAGTTCCGCTATTTTCTTCTGCTTGCTGCACATTGCCACTTAACCTTAATTCCGTAAAATCATTATCGGTAATTTTTATAGTTGGTAAAGCAGGATTTAAGCTTACATTATTCGGGTAATTGCTATTGATGGAATTGATATTGATGCGGATAGTTTCATCATCTTCTATAATTTCATCATCTATAACCGGAAGTTCTAATATAGCATTTTCTGCACCTGCCGGAATAGCAATTACGCCATTTACATCGCCGGTATAATCTGTTCCGCCAGCAGTTGCCTGGCCGCTTAGCGTATAATTAATTAAAGTTGGGATATCTGCTGTGTAGCCCGCCGGCAAGCTGAATATAAACCTTGCCGGAATTTTGCCCGCTTCGGCGCCATGAGTTCCGGTTACGGTAATTAACAGATTATCGTTGTTTTTGATGGTTGCGGTAGCTTCTGTGCTCTCCAACGTTAAACGGCCATCGAAATTACTGATGATATTGCTTAAAATAACTTTAAAAGTCTCGTTGGCTTCCAACTTTTTATCACCGTTAACCAGTACTTTAATTTTACGTTCTTCGCCTTCTACACCATTAAAGCTTAATGTACCTGAGCTCGCATTGTAATCTGCATCTGCCAGGGTTGCCGTTCCGTCTGCCGTTTGGTATGCCAGGGTAAAGGGTTTTGAAGTAGTTCCGTTTAATTTAACGGTAAACTCTGCGGTTTGCGCACCCGTATCTCCCTCTGTTATTTCTATATCTGCAATGCGAAGTATGGCCGTGTTTATATCAGCAATTTCTGCTTCAACTGGCGAATTAGCCACTTTAAAAGCCGAATAATTTCCATTAAGCACCTCGCCCGTAGTAAGCTTCACCGTTTCTGTACCTTCGGTAATATGATCGGTTTTTACCGGGAGCGTTAAAGTTACGCTGTTATGCCCCGGCAGAATAATCATCTCGCCAGAAATTACACCGTCATAATCTACACCGTTGCCTATTGCGGATCCGCTTAGCGAATAGGGAATAATAGTTTCGGTATCGCTCACCACGCCTGGAGGGAAGCTGAAAGTGAAAGTTACCGGTGTACCGGCTTCTGAACCATTAGTTTTGGTGATGGTAATGGTTTTATTTGCCGGATTGTTATCGTCATCCAAAATGATAGCTTCTGCCGGCGAACGCTCTATGCTGAGCAAGCCATTGAAAGTTTTGGATAAATCATGCAGGCGGACAAAGAAATTCTCATTGCTTTCTATGTTTTTATCGCCGTTAACATAGATGGTAATCGTTTGCCTTTCTCCCGAAGTTCCTGAGAATATCAAACTATTTGTTTTAGGGATATAATCATTATCTGCAACGGTTGCGCTGCCATCCTCAGTGGAGTATTTCACCTCAAAGCTTTCGCCAATGTTCCCATCTAAGCTTACTGTGAAATTTACCGCTACCGTTCCTACATTTTCTTCGGTAACAGTTATTGGTCCGCTAATGCGCAGTTTTGCCACATCATTATCTCTAATGATTGCCTGCGGTATTGCCGGATGAAGTGTTATGGCATTGCCGTAAGCACTATTTACCTCCGGGTTAATCGTAACCGTTTCCTCTCCTTCTATCAGCACATCATCTACTACAGATAAAAGCAATTCTACCGCCTGCTGATAGGGCTGAATAACCACCGTACCCGAAATATTACCCACATAATCTACTCCGTTTGCTATAGCACTTCCGCCTAACTGATAGGCAATTTCGGTAGGCTCATCTGAAAAAACACCATCAGGCAAGCTGAATTTAAATCTTACTGCTGCACCGTTTTCTTCGCCGTCTGTTTTAGTAACTGTTACTATGGTAGCATCATCGTTTACAATAGTTCCATTAACCACGTCATTAGATAAGGTTAAAAATCCTTCAAAAGTATGACTTAAAGACTCCAGCACCAGGTGTAAAATCTCATCTTTTTCTAAATTATTATCCCCATTAACGGTAATCTTAATTTGCCTGGTTTCTACTTGCGGACCTAATACCAATGCACCATTATTAACCGCTACATAATCGTTATCTGCCAGGGTTGCCGTAAAATCTGCCGTATGGAAATTCAGCGTAACTTCTTCTGAAGTTTCATGGCTAAGCACCACATTAAAGATTAAGTCTTTTGTTCCGGTGTTTCCTTCCAGCACACTTGCCGGACTGATGCTAACCGTTCCCCGATCATTATCCAGAATATTTAACGAAGCAGTTGGATTTGCCATAGCAATATCCTGATACTTGCTGTTACGGATATTTCCGGTTATGATTTTAACGTCTTCTGTACCTTCAATTATCACATCGTCTATTACCCTAAGCCTTAAAGTAGCGCTGCTACTGCCGGCCGGAATAATTATGCTGCTTGAAGAACCCAACACTTCGTAATCTGCGTTTCTAAGGGCTTTGCCATCTAAACTAAAGAATATTTCGGTATCGTTATCTAAACTTACGCCCGGCGGGAAACTAAAGGTAAAGCTGGCATCGCTCATCCCTTCTTCGCCATCTTGTTTGGCAATGCTAATGGTTTTGTTTTGAGTTTCGTTATCGTCATCTATAATAATTCCCCTTGCCGGAACGCCGCTTACTCGCAGCCTGCCGCCATAATTCTGCAATAGCGGGTCTAGCAGAATTTCTAAAAACTCGTTCCCTTCTATTTTGGTATCGCCGTTAATGGCTACATTAATATCGTAGCTTTCGCCGATACTTTGCCCTGTAAAAGACAAGGTTCCGTCTACGGACTGATAGTCGTCATCTTCTACAGTTGCTGTTCCGTTACGTGAGAAATATCTAACTGTAAATGCTTCGGAAACGGGCTGACTTAATGTAAGCGTAAAAGCAAGGCTTTTGGTTCCGGATTGCCCTTCTTCTATACTTTGCGGACCATTAATGCTTAAAGTGGCACTGTCATTATCTTCAATTTCTATAGTCTGTGTATTTACGGGAAGCGACACGGCAGAAGCGTAAGCAGTGCTAGTAGCTACTCTTGCCGTAAGCATTACAGACTCGTTCAACTCTACTATATTATCGTCTTTCACCAGAATGTTTAATACCGCATTAGTTGTGTTTGCCGGAATGGTGATACTTCCGCTTTGCGCATTCTGGTAATCTATGCCATTTGCCAATGCGGTTCCGGTTAATTGATATTCTATAAGGATAGGCTGGTCTGATGTGGCATTGCCTTGCAGGCTAAACCTGAAAGTTCCGGGTAATTCGGCAGTTTCTTTTCCGTTTGTTCCGGTAATTTTAATTACAGCACTATCGTCATTCACAATTGCACCCAGGGCGGCTTTTTGTGGCAAATGTAATCTTCCGCCAAAATTATTGTTTAAGCTATGGAGTAACACTTCAAGTGTCTCGTCTGCTTCTATTTTTAAATCTGGTTTTACCTGAATACGTATGGTTTTTGAAGCTGTAGACTGTGCATTAAACGTAAGCGAGTTGCTGCTTTGCTGATAGTCTTCTCCGGCCGTTGCCGTTATATCTTGAGTATGGTAGTTGAGCGTGAAAGATTCTTGTACAGGTTTATCTAAACTTACGGTAAAATCCAGATAGCTGGTGCCCGCATTTCCTTCTACCACTGTAGCGTTGCTGATGCTTAGATGCGCCTCATCGTTATCAAAAACGTTTAAAGTTTTACTGTTTTCTGCCAGCGTAATACCGTACGGTAAAGCAACGTTGCTCATTTGTATAGTGATGGTTTCTGTATCTTCTACTAAGCTATCATCTACAATCGGTAATTCTAAAATTGCGCTATTTGTATTCTTACTAATGGTAATATTCCCGTTGAGATTCCCTGAATAATCCATACCTTCTCCTCTTGCCGAGTTGTTTGATAAGGTATAAGACAGTATGATATCCTGGTCTGCCGTAACTCCATCAGGCAAACTAAAAATAAATCTGGCCGGTTTAGCCTGATCTGGCCTTTCTTCGCCGTCTTCTGTGGTAATAGTGATAAGACCATTATCATCGTTAGTAATTTCTACTTCCAGCGGCGCACCCACAATTTGCAAACGGTTGTTAAAAGTGTGTTGCGGTGTTAGTACAATTCTAAAAGTTTCGTTGGCTTCTATCTTTGTATCGCCTTTTATGTAAACGGTAAAAGCGTGGCTCTCGCCCGCTACTGCGCCTGTAAAGTGCAATTCTCCTGCTGTAAATTGGAAATCTTCATCGGCTATGCTGGCAGTAAGCTCATCAATATGATAATTCACTTTAAAACCTGCCGAAACCGGATTGCTTAAACTTAGCGTATATTCTACAGCAGTAAAACCGTTGTTGCCTTCTTGCACTTTGCTTGCACCGCTTAGTGTAAGCGTTGCGCTATCGTTATCTTCTATATAAATGGTATGCGAGGTATTAGCCAGACTGATACGATTGGTGTAGCTTGTTTGTGGTGTTACAACAGCATTTAGAACAATCGTTTCATTGGTTTCCAGCACATTATCATCTTTCACCTGAATATTAAGCGTGGCTGATGGAGCATTTGCCGGGATGGTTAGGCTTCCGCTTAAGGCATTATGATAATCTACGCCATTGCCCAAAGCATCGCCATGCAAATTATAGCTAATCACAATAGCTTGGTCTGATGTAACATTAGCCGGCAAGCTGAATGTAAATGTACCCGGCACTTCGCCTGCTTCTTTTCCATTGCTTCCGCTGATGGTAATGCTTGCAGCATCATCATTAATAATTGTACCTATAGCTGCAGTAGTTGGCAGCTGTAAGTACCCGCCGAAGTTATTACTTAAGCTATGTAAAAGAACCTTAAAAATTTCGTCGGCTTCTATTTTCTGATCGCCATTTACTTTTATGGTGATGGTTTTAGAAACTACAGAAAGCGCATCGAAAGATAAAATTCCGTCTGTTACTACCTTAAAATCTTCTCCGCCTATAGCGGTATCATCTGTCGTACTGTATTTTACCGTAAAGGGTTTTTGTAGCGGCTTATCTATGCTTACCGTAAACTGAATATCTGTTTCGTTGGCATTGGTTTCTGTTACAGCAGCATTGCTGATAGTAAGTTTGGCTTCGTCGTTATCTGCAATTTCCAGCGTTTCTGTACTATTGCTAATGAGAATTTCATTTCTGGGATTATTCTGTGTGTGCGCTGTAATCGTTACCGTTTCTGTACCTTCAACAATATTATCATCATTTACGTTAAGTGTAAGCGTAACGCTGTTGCTTCCCTTAGGCAATTTTAGCGGACTTGCATCGGAAACCGTAAAATCCTGCCCTTCTATAGCTGATGTATTATCTAAATTATAGTTGATAAAAATATCTTCGTCTACGGTTTTATTATTGGCCAGCGTAAAAATAAATTTAGCCGGCTGCCCGTTTTCAGAACCGTTTTCCTTGGTGATGATGATAGCTGCGAGATCGTCATTAATGATGGTTCCGGTAGCGGTTTTAACAGGAATAGTTAATCTGTTTTCGAATGTTTTAGTGGGGTTGCCTAAATTGAGTGCAAAAGTTTCATCAGGCTCAATAACATGGTCTCCGTTAACAGCAATCCTGATGGTTTTCAGTTCGTCCTTTTCTCCTAAAAATCTTAACACAGAAGATTGAGCCACATAGTCGCCATCGATACTGCTTGCTGTAATATCTGTGGTATTGTAAGCCACGTCAAAATTAGCTGCTGTTTCTTTATTTAAGTGAAGAGTAAAATCTATGTATTTTGTACCATCATCGCCCTCGGTTTCGCTATGCGGGCCACTTAATAATAGCTTGGCTTCGTCATTATCTGCAATGCTTAACACCGGAATATTTGGCGATAAGGTAATCTTATTTCCATAAGCACTTTGCAAGGTTACATTTGTTAACTCAACCGTTTCTGTACCTTCTACAATTTCATCATCAACAATAGTTAATTCTACATCTACTGAATTTTGTCCTGCCGGGATAGTTACTGTTGATGGGTGCGTAATGTCGTAATCTTTTTTAGCGGTAGCAAGTAAAGCCGTTCCGTCTAGCGTATAATTTATGGTGATGGGCTTATCTGCAGTAGCGCCATTTTGCAGGTGAAATTTAAAAACACCGTTGGTGCCATTTTCTGAACCGTTGCCTGCCGCAACCAAAACAAGCGCAGTATCATCGTTTTCTAAAGTTGCGGTTCCGGTGTATGCTGTGCTACTAATAGCTAAATGCCCACCAAAAGTCTCGCTCAACGATGATAGAATTACCTGAAAAGTTTCGTCGTCTTCTACTTTAATATCGCCTTTATAGGTAATAGCAATCTGGCGAACTTCATTTGCCGTTCCTGAAAAATTGAGAACTCCGTTGCTAACCGCAACATAATCTTCTCCGGCTGTTGCCGTACCGTCTGCCGTATGGTAATTTACCGCAAAAGGATCTTCTGTTGCTTTGTCTAAACTTACGTTGAAGTTTAAGGTGTGACTTCCGTTATTTTGTTCTATAACGCTTACATTATTTATACTCAGGGTCCCAAAATCGTCATCTGCAATATTTAAAGTGCTGCTGGTATTTTGTAAAGCGATATTGTGGACAGTATTCTGCAAAGTAGCATTGATAATTACCGTTTCTGTACCTTCTACTCTGGCATCGTTTTCTACTTCTATAAGCAGCTCCACACGATTTGACCCTGCCGGCAATTTAATATTACCCGGCACAGATTTGTAATCTTCACCCTCAGTTGCTTTTCCACTCAATACATAATTAATTTCGATGTCTTTATCGGCACTTATGCCATTAGGCAAACTAAAAATAAAGCGGCCGTTGGTACCAGGTTCTGCACCATCCTGTTTAGTTATAGAGATATTTCCGTTATCGTCATTCTTAATGGTAACTTCTGTTTGCGGATTGAAGATACTTAGACGACTGCCAAAATTACTCATCAGGTTGTTCAGGATAATGCTGAAGGTCTCATCGCTCTCTATTTTTTGGTCGCCGCGAACGTACACCGTAAATGTTCTGGTTTGCCCTGCCGTTGCTCCGGTGAAATTAAGCGTTCCGCTACTGGCCTGATAATCCTGGTCTGCAGTAGTTGCAGTACCATCCAGCGTGTTATAGTTCAGGCTGAAGCCACTGGTTGTTGCTTTATCCAGCGTTACTGTATAGGTAATTTCCTTGATGCCGCTGTTTTCTTCCTGAATTGTGGTTAAACCACTAAGCGTTAAGGTAGCGGTGTCATTATCTTCTATATAAATGGTATGTGTGTTTGCGCTCAATGAAATACCTGTTGGATAAGGATTATTTTCGATTACCGCATTCAGGATAATGTTTTCATTAAGTTCTAAAATTTCATCGTCTTTTACCGGAACAATTAAAGTAGCTTCTGTATCATTTGCCGCAATAGTAATTAATCCGGAAACAGGCCCGTAATAATCTGTCCCGTTTCCAATAGCATCGCCAGCCAGGCTATACCTTATCTGGATAGGCTGATCTGAAATAAAGCCATTTTCTAGTGTAAACTTAAATACACCTGCTTCTTCGCCAGCTTCTTTACCGTTGCTACCTGCAATTTTAATAAGTACAGAATCGTCGTTTTCTATGGTTGCCGTAGCCGGATTAAGAGGTAAACGCAAGCGCCCATCAAAATTTTTATCTAAAGAATGCAGTGTAAGCTGGAAAGTTTCATGGGCTTCTACTTTTTGATCTCCTTTTATAATGATACTGATTTTCTGCGGATCTGTAGATAAAGCATTAAAGCTAATCAGCCCGTCGCTTACAGCCTGGTAATCTTCTCCGGCCAGCGCTGTTCCGTCTGCGGTGCTATATTTTAGCGAAAAAGGCAATTGCGTTGGTTTATCCAGATTTACTGTAAATTCAATTACCCGGGTATTATCATTACCTTCTACAATACTTTGGTTATTAATGCTTAGTTGAGCTTCGTCGTTATCTGCTATCTGTAAAGTCTCAACCGGATTGTTAATAACAATCTTATTTCTTGGGTTGTTCTTAGTTTCTGCCTTAATGGTTACCGTTTCTACACCTTCCACAACATTGTCATCCACCACATTTAAGGTAAGCGTTACGCTGTTACTTCCCTTGGGCAGCAGCAACGGACTTGGATGCGAAACATTAAAGTCAGTTCCGGCAAGAGCCGATGTATTGTCTAAAAAGTAGTCGATTAAAATATCCTCGTCTACCGTTTTATTATTAGCTAATGTAAAAATAAAGGCCGCAGCCTGCCCGCCTTCTGCACCGTCCTGTTTAGTGATGATGATATCGGCCAAGTCGTCATTTTCAATAATACCGGTCTTTGTTTTTACAGGGATAGTTAATCTGTTTTCAAAAGTTTGCGACGGATTGGAGAGGGTAATCACAAAGCTCTCGTCAGGCTCTATTTTGTGATCTCCCTTAACCTGTACATCTATGTATTTCTCTTCGCCGGCTTCGCCTAAGAAATTGAGGATGCCGGTTGGATTAATTACATAATCGCCATCGCTTACCTGCGCTGTTCCGTCGGCAACGGTATAATTTACGGTAAAGCCTTCTGCTGTTTCTGCATTTAGTCTTACGGTAAAACGGTATGGCGTATCGCCGTTATTGCCTTCGGTTAACTTCTCTGCGGCCAGTATGGTAATTTGTGCATCGTCATTATCCAGTATATGTAAGACAGGAATTGTAGGAGACAGGGTAATTGCGCTGCTATAATCGCTAAATAATTGCAGGTTATCCAGCTCAACGGCTTCTGTACCTTCTATAATAACATCATCAACTATAGTTAATTCTACATCTACAGCATTTTGCCCTGCCGGAATAGTTACAGATGCGGTATGTGTAATTTCGTAATCTTTTTTTGCCGATACATTTAATGCCGAGCCGCCCAGCGTATAGGTAAGCGTTATATCTTTATCTACCGTTGCACCGTTTTCCAAATAAAATCTAAAAACACCTTTTGTACCGCCTTCTGAGCCGTTGGTTGCTGCAACTGCCAGCACCGCCACATCATCATTATTTAAGGTTGCAATACCTGTGTTTGCCGTTGGACTGATGGCTAAATGCCCGTTAAAAGTTTGGCTAAGCGATTGCAGGACTACTTTAAAAGTCTCGTCGGCTTCTATTTTTTTATCGCCGTAGTATTTAACGTTTATACGCTGCGACTCGTCTTTTGCACCACCAAAAGTGATAATACCATTGGTGATAGCCTCGTAATCTTCTCCGGCTGTAGCCGTACCGTTTTCTGTGCTATAAACCAGGTTAAATGCAGTTTCTGTTTCTGTATCGAGCGCAACATCAAAAGAAAGCGTGTGTTCTCCGCTATGCTCTTCGTTAACGGTTACGTTATTGATAGAAATTGTTCCGTAATCGTTATCTGTAATTTTTAATGTACTGGTATTATTTTCAAACGTAATTCCGTAAACGGGCGTTATAATATTTGCAGTAAGTATAACATCTTCATCGCCCTCAACTTTAGTATCGTTAATAATTTGGATAGGGATATTAATGGCATTGGTATTAGCCGGTAGCGTTATAGTTGCCGGTAAAGCATTAAAATCCTGGCCAGAAACTGCTTTTCCTCCTAAACTGTAACTGATATTTACCGCCTTATCCAAGGTGTAACCGGCCGGTAAGCTGATGGTAAAATAACCGTCGTTTCCGCCTTCTTCGCCATCTTGTTTGTTAATGCTTAGCTTCGCCGTATCGTCATCTTTAATAGTGAAAACCGCATTATTTACGGGGATGGTTAATGAGCCGTTAAATACATTAGACGGATTGCTGATTACAAAACGGAAGCTCTCGCTATCTTCTATTTTATAATCGCCGCGGATGGTTACGCTTACTTCATGCTCTTGCCCTGCAGTTCCGTCAAAATTTAAAACATCATTAGTTCCAATATAATCAACACCGTTGGTTGCAGTGATATCAACAAACTGATAATTTACACTAAATGGCGCTGCCGTTGCATGGGTTAATTTAACCTTAAATTTTACCGTAGTGGTTTCTCCGTCTGCGCCTTCAAAAACGTCAGGATCTGCCGTTAAAAGCAGTTCGCCAATATCATTATCCAAAATATTAAGCGTTTGCGGAGAATTGGCTACAGAAATATCGGTTGGATAAACGGAAGATACCGACGTTGTAGTTAAAATAACGGTCTCGGTATTTTCAATAATAACGTCGTCAACAACATTAATATTTACTACTGCACTGCTAGCACCTTTGGGAATAGTTACCGATCCCGGAAAAGCAGTGCTATAGTCTGCTCCTATCTGTGCAGAACCAGATAGCGTAAAGTTAATGGTAGTAGCCTCGTCTGATGTTACTCCGTTTAAAAAGTTAAACTGGAAAGAACCTGCAATCGCACCTTCTTCGTTACCATTGGCAGGTACGATTTGTATAATTCCTTTATCATTATTGATAATTGTACCGGTTGCCGCTGCATTGGCAACGGTTAACCTTCCACCAAAAGTCTCAGACAAAGCTCCCAACAGCACATGTATGGTTTCGTCTTTTTCAATCAGCAAATCGCCTTTTACCAAAACCTGTATTTGTTTGCTGCGATCTGCCGGGCCGTTAAAATGCAAGTTGGCAGATGCCGGCAATTCATAATCCTGATTAAGCGTGGCTGTTCCGTCTGCAATGCTGAAAGGCAAGGTAAAAGCATCCTGAATATCTGCACCGCTGAGGCTTACATCAAAAACCAAATACACATCGCTCTCGTTCCCTTCGGTTACAGCAGCATTTGAAATGGTAACACTTGCAGCATCATTATCTATAATATCCAGCGTTTCCTGCTGTTGTGTAAACGCAATGCTATAAGGCAAAGTAGTATTAGACAGGTTGATGCTTACCGTTTCGGTGTTCTCTACCAGATTATCATTTACCACAGGCAAATCTAACTGCACCATACTTTGCCCCGGATTGATGGTTAGCACTCCAGAGCTCGGCCCGGTATAATCTCCGGGGTTTTGCGCTGTGCCAGATAAAGTATAAGGAATATTGATAACGACATCTGTACTGTAACCGTCTTCAAAACCAATGGTAAATCTGGCATCCTGGCTGCCCTCAATTCCGTTTATTTTGCTGATGACAATATCGGCACCGTCATCGTTTTCAATGGTGGTTTCAACAAATGGTATTGAGATGGCTATACGCCCGCCAAAATCGCTTAACAATGGATTTAATAACAAACGGAAAACCTCATCAGCTTCTATCTTTCTATCGCCTCTGATGGTTACCGGAACGGTAATTTCTCTATCATTGGACGGCCCTGGTAAGAAAGTATAGGTGTTTAAAACTCCGTCGAAATCTTCTCCGGCAAGTGCCGTTATATCTACCGTTCTAAAGCTTACCGGCAAGGGGTTCTGAATGTCTGCACTCAGCTTAATTGTATATTGAATTGTAGTATTTACGCCTGCATCTCCTTCTACAACGCTTAGCGGACCAGTAATGCTAATGGTACCGGTATCGTTATCCTCAATTTCTGCAATTACCGGAAACGTATTTATGGTAATGCTTGGATTTCCAATAATTGGCGAAGGCGTTAAAACAATGGTTTCAGTTCCTTCCACCACGTTGTCATCTTCTACATCAATGGCTAGAGTTATACTATTGGTATTAGCCGGAATGGTAACCTGGTAAATTGTTGGAGCACTATAATCTGCCCCGGCGCTGGCCGTACTTCCTGCTAAAGAGAAATTAATTGGTGTAGCTGTTGTTGAGGTAACTCCGGCCGGAAAAGCAAAAGTAAAAACTACCGGCACTTCGCCTTGCTCCTTGCCATGGCTTGCTGTAACTGTAATTTGCCCGCTATCATCATCTAAAATAGTACCGGTTGCAGGACCAGACTGTAGCACCAAATTACCGTTGAATAATTTAGATGGCGCACCTAAAATCAGCTGTAAAGTTTCATGCCCTTCAATATCATAATCTCCTTTAACAGCTACGTCTATATTTATCTCTTGCGTTGTAAGATTTGGAGAAAAAGAAATCGGACTAATGGTATTGATGGTATAATCTGTCCCCAACGTAGTGCTGATATCCTGTAGGATAAAGGGCAGCGTAAAATCTGTATCTGTTCTACCGTTTAAAACAGCTTTAAATCTTAATATGCTTGTTCCGGCATTGCCTTCTGTTAACTGCACATCTGCCACTGTAATAGAAGCAGAGTTGATGTCAAAAATATTAAGACTGGCGGTACTTACAGGTAAGTTTACCGATGGATGCGATACGGAACTTACCGTTAAAATAACGTCTTCTGTACCTTCTACCAAATTATCATCAAAAGTATTGAGGTATAAGCGAACAACATTTTGCCCTTTTAGTAAAGTGATGGTTCCGGTTTGAGCTTTGTCGTAATCTATACCGCCGCCGTTGGCTTTTCCGGTTAATGTATAAGTAATGGTGATGTCTGTATCGGCAACTTTGTTATCTCTTAAAGTAAAAATAAACTGACCTGCCGCAGCACCTTCTGTTGCATCTACAGACGTAATGTCTAAAATTGCAGAATCATCGTTAATGATATTTCCTACAGATGCCGATTGCGTAATGGAAAGATTGCCGTTATAGTTATTACTTAAATCGCTGATGGTAATATGAAAATACTCGTCTGATTCTATTTTGTTATCGCCCAGAACTTTAACAATTACAGGAATTGTACCTGGTTGCCCGTCAAAATTTACAACAAGATTTTGAGTTTCATAATCGTTATCTGAGATTAAAGCTGTGCCATCGCTGGTTTTAAAATTAAGTGTAAACGCTCCGGAAGTTTCTTTGTCTAAAGTAATGTTAAAAGTAAAATCTGTATAACCAGAATCGCCCTCGTTTAGCGTAACAGGATCACTAATTCTGATAGTGGCTTTATCATTATCAAAAATAGTGATGATTGGCACAGTTGGGTTTAACTCTATATCATAGCCAACCTGCAAAGCCCCATTTTCTGGTCTTACACTTCTTATACTGCTAATTTTGGCAATAGCTATCGTTTCGTTCCCCTCTACAATATCATCGTTAAAGACAGGTAGTTCTAAAGTAACTGAAGATTGTCCCGCAGCAATAACTACAGTACCCGTTTCTACTCCAAAATAGTCAAGTCCATTCCCTCTGGCGCTGTTGGTAGATAATTCGTAATCTATTTCTAAATCACAATCTGAAGTAACCCCATTTGCAAAGCTAAAAATGTATTTAGCCGCAATTGGTCCTTCCTCATAACCATCAACTTTGGTAACGTTTATTATCCCTTTATCATCATTAAGAATAGTTCCAACAGCGGTTTTACGGTCTATGGTATTAGCTCCCGAAGCATTGGAAATTGTAATTTCAAATTCCTCATTTCTTTCTACCACATTGTCTGTGCCCACTTGTATAACAATATTAGCAGAAGTTTGCCCTGCCGGGATAACTAAAGTACCGCTGGTAGCTCCAAGAAAGTCTGCATTATTGCTTGTGAGGTGACTAATACTATAATCAACAGAGATATCACACAGTGAGCTGGCGGATAAGGTTACCGGAAAACTGATTGTTTTTACGCCACCCGTTCCCTCGGTAACGGATTGATTGGTTCCTATATTTATGGTTACCCCAGTAAATGTGATTCCAGAATGTTGCTTGATATTATTACATCCTACGGTTCCGGAATTACATTCATTATCCGGGTTAGTGGGCGGCAAATTATCCGGATTAGTTGCATCTGGGTCTGTTACATCAACAGGGCGCATGATAGAAGCTTTGGTTATTACTCCCCCGGCAGGCGCAACAGCAAGTTTAACTTTGAAAGTATATGTTAATGTAGCCTGATTAATTAAGTTTAAGGTTGCAGTATATTGCGTAGCACCTTTATTACTACTTACAATCTGGTTTCCGGAATTAGCCGAAGAAAATACAGGATTAATATCAGTAATATTAAATTCTGCCGGATAGTCGAAGAAAAATTTCGCTCCAATTACATCATTAGGTCCATTATTTTTAACTACAATGGTATAGATCATTTCCTCTCCTAAACAATAAACTGTTTTGTGCGAGGCCAGACTTACCACTTCTAAATCAGACTCCTTAAAATTGATAGGCAGATAAGGCATTTCCGGAGAGCTTACTAAGTAAGCCCAGGTATCTAAACTTTTATTGTTACCATAACTGTTACTAGTAGTATTTGGAGGCCCGTATTTATGCCCATTAGTCTGGCTATTTTCTCCTGATATAGCTGTTTTAATAGGATCAGGAGCATTTGCAAGGCCTGCAAAATCAGAATCGTCCCAGTAAACGGTAAAGTCAGGGTCGTTAGAACCATTTACTCTCTTTATTTCTATACCCCCACGGTTTCCTTCCACATCCATAAAAGGAAAATGTACTTCTCCACCTCTGAGGCTTACGTTTATGGCGTTGGGCTGTAAATTAAAATTTCCTACCACTTTAACTCCCTGCCCATTTCGACCGTCCCAATAAACAGAATTAACACCACCAGCCTGAGTTGCCCCCTCTAATCTTACATCAACGGCATCGTTAAACACACCGTTTTTATTAATATCTATAGTGATAATATACGAACCTATTTCACTGGTTTTAAACTTTATATATCCCCCAAGCGGATAAGAACCCGCCTGGTTTGCCGTTCCCTCCATCCCTTCAAAAATAACATCTGTAACACTTAATGTCTTTAATGGAGTACGAAGCCAGGTAGAACTATTTGGTGTAGGCGCAGTTTCTGGCAAATCTAAAGCCGGCGAATTAAAAAAAAGTTTATGTGTAAAATCTGTGGCCGTATCATTCTGCCGCGGGTCGTGTGTAGGAGGATTAGTTGAACCATTTATACTTTTATAAATGGGATTGCCACCTGCATCTCTAAACCCCTTATTATTAGAGAAAAAACTGAATATATATCCTGATTGACCGTTATTGGTTACTTCATAAATATAGCCATCATTTGTGAGTACATGAAACTTACCGTTAAAGCCATCAAAGCTACCTATAGTTCCTCCAAAAATATTCATGAAAGCTCTTCCAGGAAAAGCAGTCCCAACATTATTTCTAACTGTAACGTCAAAAGCGGCTACATAAGATACATTATTGTTCTGCGTCCAATTCCCATTTGCTTCAATCTCATCGGGATGTACATTTCCAGGTCCAGTGGGCCTCGGATTCATATCTGGGTTAGGAGAGATAAAATCTATTTCCCAAACCCCTGTTTCATTAGTCCCAACTGTAATAATGAAAGGCGTATAGCCTCCTACATTTGGCAATGGCCCCGCTACTTCTTGTGATCTATTAGCTATAATCCCTTGTCCATTGGGGTTACCCCCTGTTCTTCCTCCGTTTGGTGCTCTAAAGCGAATTTTATTTGCTCCTGAAACACTAGAGCCTAAGTAAATCCTTTCTCCGGCTCTGGCATAAACTTTTACCGTTCCTCTCGTTGGAAAAGGGATTCCCTCTCCACTAATATCTGAACTCAATAAATGTGCCCTGTAACCTCCGTTCGCAGCAAGCTCTTTACTCCCCTCTGCCAACGCAGTAAATACAGACAAAGAAAAAAAGGCAAGCATGAGCCATGCTAAGCCTATAAGTCTCCTACAGCTAATAAATATATTAACGTATCCTGAAAATATACAGAATGACAAAACAAGTAAAAATTTAAAATATAATACGTTTTAAGCCTGTAATACCAATAGGTGTGTATTGATATTTGATTACTATGCTTTGTACGCAGAAAAAAAGATTTTGTTACCTGTAATATTTATAAATAACGTGAATTCTGCTTAGGCCAGGCATGCAATAGAAATAACAGAGAAACAGGTGTATAGCCAGTTAACAATTAATTCATTAATCTGTGTAGCTATTTTAGGGTAGGATAAGAATAGTACAGGAAGCACCATCTTACGTTTATCCCACGTTAGCGCAGGGAAGTATCCAGTAGATTATTGGGTGAATACCGTTTTATTTAAACTCAGCTCTATCTTATCTCCAATTCAGGGTAATACTTTAATCTAAGATATAATTCCCTTTTAAGAAACATGCAACACAGGTTATTCTAAAATAGAAAGAACTTAATTAATGCAAAAGTATTGACATATTGAAGAAAAACATAGAAGAGGTAACAATGTTAATGGAATTATAGACAAGTAATCTATCGGTAATCATTTACGCTTCTTTTATAACGAACATAAGATATTTAAGAAAACCTGATTGTAACACAAGTTTTTCCAAATAATGTATCTCATTTTTTGAGGACGAAAAAAGAGGTCATCTTTTTGAGCTAACCTCTTCCTTTTAATTTTTTCAAATGTGCAATAAAATATTATTAATTTTCAAATAATTTAGTATTCTTTACATTTACTTTTTCGCTTTTAATTATTCGCTATAGCTATTCGAGAAATGCTTTATTTTATCACAATCGTTCATGTTATTTTTCAGCGTTTCCTGTAGAAAGAGTTTCTCCATAAGCACCTATTTCAATTGAAGTTATAGATAACCAAGCTGCTTTATTATAGATCAACTTTATGCGCACAGGGCCTTTGACATCAATTTTAGCTTCTGCTACGTTAGAACCATCATAAGGAATTGCGATGCCTCCTTTCCATATCCATTTCTGTTGTTCTTCATTATAATAGCTAATTTGCATTGATTGTGGCATATTACCTCCTACCCATCCCTTTATACGAATAGTTCCTGCTCCATTTTTAAGAGTAGGAAAATAAATAACAGCAGGAGATTTTATATTATTGGCTCCCTTAATTTCGGGATTATCATTGAAAAGCTGGTTTGCAGAGACTCTTTTCTGTCCTAAAACAGGGCGATTAGCAATATAAAATTTGACAAGTCCTAAACAATCATATTGCCTAACATCTTCTACGATTGGACCTGGGAGAACGTTTGCAGAGGATTTTGTAAAGTCAACGTTAATTGAATTAAATCCTTCGCCTTTATAATCGCCATTCTGGTTAAAAAGTAGCTGTGCATATGAGCCTACGGAAATAAGTAAAAACAGTGCCGTTAATAATGGTTTCATTTTCATAATTAGTAATATTTTATTCGTTAATTGATTTAAGTCCAACAAATCTAAATTATCCGGGTTTACTTCTTTTGCCTTAATTGGCAATTTAATTGCTCATAATAGCAACCCTAATCTTTTTTAGCCACTGGACACCCCTATTTTTACTCTATTTACTCTAAAATCGTTCTTATTAGCTTTTCATAGGCCTTTGCATATTTAAGCATTCCAATATCTGTTGGGTGCGTTCCATCTACAGAATCGTTCATATCCAAACCAATATCTTCATGTTTCAAATAAAATAACTTTTTTACTCCCCCTGACTGCAATTCCTTAAATGTATTATAAGAAACATCATTGACCTTTAATATTTCTTTTGCAATGTATGTATTTAACCTGCCTTCGGTATAGTGGGACAGATCGACGAGTATTATTGGAGTATTAGGGTATTTTGCTCTTATAGTGTTTACCGCATGAATGGTTTTATCTCTGATGTTTTGCACTTCCCCTCTAAGGTTAGGCAAACAATCCAGGATGAACATTTTCGCATCATTCTCCACAATCAAATCCATTACTTCTTTTTCCAAACGCCCATTACCCGAGAAGCCGAGATTTGCAACAGGCATATGCAAACTTCTGTTCAATATATTTGTCCACGCCATACCTGGCCTTGACACACATCCACCTTGTGCAATAGAGGACCCGTAAACAATTATCGGTCTTTCATCGGATATAGGAACAAACTTAACATCACTTCCGTTCGCTACGCCTATCTCTAGCCATTTAACGCCATTATATAGCGGTAAATAGAGATGAAATTTCCTGCCGTTTTTATATTTTTCTTTATCCAAAGTAAAACTAGTATATGTATATGTAATGGTATCTTGAAAATTGTATTTACCATTTGCCAATGCCCATGAGCCGTCTGAATTTTCCGCAAATAAATCTACACCAGAAGCTCCTGTAGCGGGAAAATGGTTCATAAAATAATTTATTTTATTTTTAGTTGTAGTATACCTTATGATTATTTTTTGAGCATTAGTATTAAAAACCAATTTTAATCCGGCAGCATTTTCTGATAAATCCCATACCTCTTTTCTTACTATAACTTTTGCCTTTACTGGCAACCTGTCGTAAAACGAATTAATTTCACTACCTGTCCATATCTGATTGTGTACTGTTTTAAATAATTCCTTAGCAGGATTATACCATGTAATTATTTCTTTATTCTGTGCTGTAGAAAATTTCGCCGCAATCACCACCAACAACAACAAAGAAAACTGCATTTTAAATTTAATCATGATGTTTGTTATACTATTTAAGGCTTATTATATATTAATTCTTAATTCCGAACATGTTTTTTCTTCATTCTAGCCAAAAAAACAGAAGGAGATTCTCCGAATTCACTTTTAAAAGCTTTACTAAAATAAGACTGTGAGTCTATACCAACCCTTGACATTACTTCCTTAATAGATAATCCTTCCTCTACAACAAGCCGGGCCGCCAAACGTATTTTGTAACTGCGCACAAACTCTACAATTGATTTCCCTGTATTGTCTTTAATTAAAGAAAATAACTTTCTCCTGCTCATATTCATTTCGAAGGCTATTTCATCAAAATCAATCCCCTCCTGATTAATTCTTCTTTGTATAATGTCAATAAACTTATCTAATGTCTCATTAGTCGTCTTATTTAATGTAGACTCTTTAGTATCTATGAAATAATTATCTGCAAAATGAGTTCGGAAATTTTCTCTCAGACTAAGTAGGTTAAACATAGTTTTTTGCAAAAGTTTAAAATTAATAGGCTTTTCTAAATAAGCTTCTGCACCAGAACCAAACCCTTCCAGTTGATTTTCTGTACCCGAACGCACAGTCATCAGAATAAATGGAATATGGGAAAATTCAGGGCTCTGTTTTACATTTTGACATAATGTAACACCGTCCATTACCGGCATCATCCAATCACTTAAAATCAAGTCAAATTCTCGTCTTTCTAATAAAGACAATGCCTCTTTTCCATTTGAAGCAATAACCAAATTAAAATCAAGTAACAGAAATGAGGAAACCAATTCCCTTATTCCCTCATTGTCTTCAACATATAGTATATTGTAAGCTTGCTTTTTGTGCTTTAATTGTGGCACAAAATCTGTTTGGATACTTTCTTCTACCTCTGTTACAACATCTACCACCGAAGGATTATCGATGTTTCCTACTCTGATTATGGGCAATCCTACAATAATATCTGTCCCCGTTTCTCGTTTGCTAGCAACTGTTATAAATCCATTATGCTGTAAAACCAACGATTTCACTAGCGCTAACCCTATTCCAGATCCTAAATGACGATTTCCTTCACTATCTTCCACACGATAGAAACGATTAAAAATTTTCATTATAGATTTTTCGGAAATACCAATCCCTGTATCTTTTACAATAAAACCGAACATTTCCTTGCCTTCAATTAAAGTCCCTTCAGTATAAGAGTATAGATAAGGTGTTTGGTAACTGAATATATCAGAATATGTTTCTACAGATATAACCCCGCCTCTCGCCGTATATTTCAAAGCATTATCTAATAAATTAATTGTTATTTTTTCGACAATTTTAGGGTCAACGGAAACATCTTTTAATAGGGTTGGATCAAGAGACATTTTTAATTCTATATTTTTCTGATAAGCGTGTTCCCTCATATAAGACGCTAAATCATAAATAAGATTGTTGAGATTAATATTTTCTAATTTCAATTTCATCATTCCATTTTCCGATGTTCTGAAATCTATTACTTCGTTAACTAGATTGAGAAGATGTGAGGAATTGGCTTTAAGTGAATTAAAGTAATATTCAGGAAGTTCGAATTTCTGCTTCTCAATATAGTCAAGTGTACCCAACATTAACGTAAGCGGTGTTTTAAAGTCATGTGTTATGTTTGTAAAGAAACGAAGCTGTGCCTGATGATTTTCTTCCTGATCTCGTTTTCTACGCTCGCTCAGATATATTTCGTTTTTTAATTTATTTCTTCTTTCTTTTTCTTTATAAATAAAGTAAGCGCCTACGGAAATTAGACTTATATATATAATGTACGCCAAAGATGTATTCCAAGGAGCAGATTTTATAGTTATATCAAAACGTTGTATATCTCCCCAAACACCGCTGTTATTTGCTGCTTGTGCTTCAAACACATAATTTCCTGATGGCAGTTTGGAGTAAGAAACATAACGGCGTGACGCATCAACTTCTATCCATTCTTCGTTATAGCCTTTCAGCCTATATTTATACCTGTTTTTAGTTGGCATCAGGTAGTTTGTAGAAGAAAGCTCGAAACCGATATTGTTTTGGTTATATGTAAGTGTAATTGTGGTGTTGCTGGCAACATTTACTAATAGATTAGAATCAGTTAGACTTTTGCCATTAACCAAGAAATCTACTAAAAGAATTTTAGGCTTCAGCTTATTGATAGTTATTTTCTCGGGATTGAAATAATTGAAGCCTTCTGCTCCTCCGAAGTAAATTGTCCCATTTGGAGACTTGAATATAGAACGTGGATAAAACACAGGGCTTTGTAAACCATCATTTTTATCATAGTGGTAAAAATAACCGGTTTGAGCATCAAAATAAAATAACCCTGCCTCGCTTCCCAACCAAAGGTTTCCCTTTCTATCACTTGTTATACTATTAATAGCGGTTTTTTCAATATTCAGGATACCATCGTAAAATTTAAACTTTTCTGCTTTAACATCATACTGTATTAATCCATGATTTCGTGTTCCTATCCATAAACAAGCCCTCAATCTATCATAATAAATTGTTTTTATATTGATGTCACCATTGGCTTCTACCTGACCGGATATTTTATGTATATTCTTAGATTGGCGTTCTCTGGTATCGAACTTAAAAATACTATTAGAAGACGCTAACCATAAATCGTTACCATCGCCTCGCGAAATATCTATCATAACAGCATCATTTGTTTGGGCACTCTCTTCGGTTTCTAAAAAATAGTGCTGCGAGGTATTCTCTGTAAACGAGAAAAATGTCAATATTTTACCATAACGTTGGTATATTACCCACATTCCAGAATCTCTTTCGGCTTCAAATTTCACCACTTCGTCTGAAAGCAGCCGTTTTTCCGAATCTTTCTCTCCATAATTTTTAAAATTACCGGTATTCAGGTCTAAGCGGTCGATACCGCCCCTATACATGCCGATCCACAGGAAATTATCCTGCCATAGCAATGTTTTTACATTATTGTACTTTAAACTATTCTTATTATTTGATTCATGGAAATACCCTTTTATTTTCTTTTTGCTTTCATCGTAACAGTAAAGTCCTCCTCCTTCTGTTCCAAACCATAAATTCCCGTTTATTTCGGCAAATGAACTCACTGCTTTCTGACTAAAGCCATAATTTTTTAAAGAAATATTACTGATACTGTTTTTATCATAAGGTGATAAATAGCTTAACCCCCCGGAATAGGTACCAATCCACATATTTCCTTTGTCATCGCCTGCTATTGTCCAAATGGAATTATTCACAATAGTAAAAGGTTTTTCAGAATCCTGAACAAACAATCTATTTTCTTCGGTTTTGGGATTAAAAGCATACAATCCTTGCTGAGTTCCTATCCAGAAAATATTGTTACGATCAACAAATAAACATTTGGCAAGTGTTACATTTTCTTGATCTTGCAAAAAAAAGTCATATCTTTTTATGACTGATTTACTTTTCACGTCTATCACAAACAACCCTTTACGTTCAGAAAGTATCCATAAATGGTTTTCCAAAAGGTGCATAGCAATAATTTTTGTTCGGTTCGGGAAAGAATATAGATAGTCTATTTCCCCAGACTTACCTTTTACAACCGCAACTTTCCCAAACTCGGTACTAAAGAAAACGTTACCTATGGCATCTGCACAAAGTATATTGTTATAATCGTCGCTTTCTTTATTGGCAGAATAAAAGCTTATTAATGCCTTTTTTTCTTTGTTGTATATATTTATTCCTCTTCCTAACAACCAGAGATTTCCATAGTAATCTTCGACAATTCTTGTTGCAGGGGCTGACTGCCACAAAATAAAACTATCGATATTTTTCTTGTATAAGAATACCCCTATCGAAGTAACTAAGTATAAGTTACCTTCAGAATTAACATAAATAGACCTGTAACTTACGGATGTGTTCTCCTGATTATTTTTTAATCTCCCTGAATATTTTTTATAATTAAACCCATCGAATCTAAAAATTTCATCGTTTACAATAAGCCATATGAACCCTTCCTTATCCTGACACACAGACTTTACCCCCTCTGTACTTAAACCACCATACGGAGAAAGTGTCCTAAACTTATATTCATCCGTACCAAAAACGGATACAGATAATATAAAGGCAAAAAACAGAAGGATTACTTGTTTCATTTCTATTTATTTAAACCTCATTCTCTTTGCTCTTCATTACAAGGATAAAGAGAAAACATTCATAATCTTATTTTTTTTTCACTCTGGCTGGCACCCACTTTGAAAAGCCTCCTGTCTCGCTCAAAAATTTCATTGATTCTATATGTAGCAACAATTGTCCATCGAGTAATTGATTCGGATTTAAAACAACGGATTTCATTTTATTGGAAAAAGCATGACTCGGAGACTCGAAAACCACAGATAATGCCCCACAATGCATATTTAAAGCAGCGTCTAAATTAAACTCATCAGAGCGGTTGGCAGGCACTTTTATTTCTCTGCCTGGATCTTTTTCTTCTGCTAAATTCTCTATAATGAACCTGCGATGCACCTTTTTATACAAACCTTCATATGCCGGAAATACAGCCGGAATACAAAACACCGGCAAAAGGTTAGGATAGATTGCTCCAGTATGCAAATTCAAAATCAAATCAGGGCGCTCTCTATCAGTTAATTCATATAACATTTTTGTTTCTGGCTGTGGATTTTTGAAAAAATCATCGTGTTGAAGGTTCACGCCATTATCATTAGGATATCCCCCTGGAAAACCAGGCTTAGATAAATCTACCGGTATATGCTCCTTAACTTCCGGCCATCCTGTAATAGAGCCGTCTGCATTACCCCCTGTATTTATATATTCTAAAGCTCTATTATCTGTCCCCCAATATTTTAACATCCTGGCAGGAATACGGGCTCTTGCATCCGGATTGGTTATGGGTATAAGAATAATGCGATCGAGTTTTTTTACAACTTCGTTTACTTCTGGCCATTCTCTTCCTCTCAAATCTTTTCCTGTTTCTATTACAGAAATCAAATTTACCATACCTACAATCCCCTCAAACTCGCCTCCATGTACGCTTGCCATCGACATGTAAACTGTTTTATCATGGTCTTTACCCCTATAATAGGATAAATCTCCGAGTCCTATTCCCCCTACAGCCGCAGAAAATGTTGTAGTTCCTTTTTCTCCCCTCGGGGTTCCATAAGTTACCGCCCTAATTGGTCTTCCGCTAACCGACTTTCCAATAATTTCTATTTTCCCTTTTTTTACTGTATTATACAAAAAGGCTGTAACCTCATCTATTTCACTCACCCAAAAGTCAGGAATTTCCTTAGGTGGTTCAAGATATGCCAACGGAATCTTATAGTTAGTATTTCCAACCGTAAATGATTTTTTTTCCTGCCCTTTTAAGTAAGTTGATGTCAAAAACAAAACTAACATAGCAAAAAAGTATTTTTGCATTCTAATATAAATCATGATAGTATCTCCTTTAAAGCGTTTTTTTTATCTTAATATTGAGTAAGTTTTTTGAATTTGATATTATTATTCTCCGTACAAACCTGATTGTAGCTTTACCTTTTGAGAGAAATTTTCTTGTCTTATAACTTTTCCATTTGCCCAAATAGTGATACTGCCTCCGTGTTGTTGCCCATCAAAAAACAGTACCTCGTATTGTTTTGAATTATAGCTAAATCTTAGTCCTTTTACTCCTTGAGATTGGACAGGATTTGTATCAACCATTTTTGTTAATGATAAATCCCCTACCTGCATCAAATGAAGAAAACCAACATTTACAGTCTCTTGTTGGGCACTTATTTCTACCCTCCACTGCCCTAAAAGAGGCATTGTGTTCTGGTTAGCCTTAGGTATTGGCCAGTTTCTTCCGCCAGACCAGAACTGTTTTCCCTCTCCGCCTATTTTTTCTATATTTATGTTTTCTGGAAAAAGAGTTCTGCAAAACAACTTCCCTTCATCATACATTTCGGTAAACTCTTTCGAATTTAGAATCTGAGGTTCTGAAGCCGTATGTAATAACCATGTTTTTTTATATTCTGGCCTTTTGGATGTTATTTTATCAAAAACAACAAAAATATCCGGAGCAATAAATAAAAACTGTCTTAAAACCAACTCTGACTTATCTTTATGATAAGCTTTTGTTGCATCTGACGCTATATATACATAATCCTTATTTTCATCAAATGCGATTACTTCTGCACCTAACAAATTAGATTGCCCACCATCATTAGGCACAGGAAGGTCTTCTTCTGAAGGAGCTTTATCTCCCCAGTATTTAGGCATTATTTCTCCTGGCATATATATTAAAACACTATTATGGGCAACGGTTCTGCTATAATAATGCGACAGGTGTAGCCCCGGTTGTGGCCGTGTACCTGTATCTAAAGCTCTAAAACCCTTTTTGTAAATAACAAAATGGTTATTATCGTAATGTCTGTGTGTATTTATAGCTCCTCCGGCAGAAAACATGGCATACGTATCGTTCATTCCTACGCCCGAATTCATAAAAACCTGCCCCATTTTAGGGAAAAAGCGACCAGAGGGAAGACGAGTATTATCTGGCTCGCGAACCGGTATATTAGGCTTATCCCTAAGTAGAAAACGGGTAAAGGGATATGCGTCTACCTGCTGCCTTGGCGTTTTGTTTCGCATCCATTTTACGAATCCTGCAAATTCCGGGTTATCATCTCCATAAAAATGAAGAATCTGGGATAAATAAATATGCATCTGCCGCAAGTCTAATTTATTGGTAAAATGGTCTGCATCTCCATATCCCGCATGACGGTCTCCTGGCCACCAGTTCCAATAATAATAATTTAAAGCAAGCGGTATATAATTCCATTCTTTCGCCATATCAATTCCAGTTGCAGATTGAAAAGTATGAAAGAAATTAAATTCTGCCCACGGATAGTCTGCCATTGCATATCCTAAAGTTGCTGACGCAGCTCCTCCGTCATCATCTGCCAAATTTGCCCTGTGCTTTAATAGCTTAACATGATCTGTATATCCATTATTTAACAACGCTGCTGCTTTGCTATCTTCTATTCCTGCTTTATAAAAGACAAGCCCCAGATACCAGCGAAGGTTAAGAACGCCATAGAACCCAGATGTATAACCGCTTGGATTGGCTCTTGCAGGTACTGTTTGAACATTCTCAGGCAGCATATTGTTAAGTGCATGAAATAAAGATGTTCCGAGTTCTGTCCTTTCCTGATTGGAAAGAAATGGATGTATCCAATCATAAGCACATAATGCCGATATTCTGGAATATACGTACCAGTGAATATTCAGGTTTTCATTATTTCTAAAATGATAATAATCTGTTATCTCTTTTAACAACGTTTTTGTAAACTGGAGGTATTTATCTTCTTTAGTTATACTGTATAAAAAGGCAGACTCGGCAGCTCTAAAGCCATAAGTGTGATTTTTGTTTCCTGTACCGTCTTTAACGTATTTATTTTCAAATTCTATTCCGCTTACCATTAAATCATCTATTCTTTTACGAAAATCTAAAAACAGCTGATTTTCTTCATTCAATGCCCGTTGTTTTATTTCGATAAACGTTTCTGTATTGAAAAATAAACGAGGATGTGCTCCTATTCTATTTAAAATAGATTCAGGCATCACATCAAGCTGTGCTTTCGTAAAATCAACATAAATAGAGTTAAACTCGGGACCGCTATAATTACCTTTCTGATCGTAATGTATTTGTGCATTTACACCTAAATCTAGAAAGAAGATAATTACCAATAATAATTTCTTCATAATCAATTTTTATTTAAATACTTGATTATTTCCTGTCCTGCCCTCATCATTGCTCCCGCACCGTAAACTTCTGTCATATCTTTAGTTACTTTTTTAGGATCTTCTCCTACAGGTTGCACCCACCCCAACATGCCAGATGGTTGAACAGCCCCTACCAATGCGCTCCAGCCCAGTTTTGCGGGTTTTAAATAGATCCCCTTATCTAAAATATTATTGTTAATTCCCCACCACATTGCATAAGTAAAGAAACCGGTAGAACTCATCTCGGGGCTATTATAGGTTTCTGTATCCAACAAAGAAGAATGCCAATATCCCTCTTTGTTCTGTAGAGTTACTATACGCTGCATCATCTCTTTAAACAAACTGATGTATTTTTCTCTGGAAGGATAATTTTTTGGAAGTTCTGGTATCAGCAAAGCCAACCCTGCAACAACCCATGCGTTCCCACGTCCCCAAAATACCTTTTTTCCGTTTTTTTCTGTTTTATTGAAATAGTTCGAGTCTCTATAAAACAGTTTTTCTTCTTTATCGTACAGAAAGTTATAGGATACCCAAAACTCCTTATCCATAAAGTCCATTAATTGGTTATTTCCAGATATATTGGCAAATTTTGCAAAAACCGGCGGAGCCATATATAAAGCATCTGCCCAGCACCAACGATCAGAAGAAAACGGATTATCTTTATGTAAATCTGCTAATGACGGATTATTGGCAATAAACTCTAATCTTGCCTGTGTAGGATGGATTATTCTGTCGTCTTTTCTTTTGCCATAAAGTTCAGCATACATCAAGGCTACCGCTAAATCGTCTCCAAAATAAATGCGATGCTGATTGCCCAACAACTGCCAGAAATTTCTATCTGCTACACCTTCATACCACTTAATAAATGCTTCGTTCTTATCAAATTTTGCCCACGAAGCCAGTGAAGAAAGAAACACACCATTCTCCCAACTTAAATCGCCATAAGATTTCCAATACCTGTCTTTATCCATGTGCGGATAAGCTTCTATTTGCCATTTAACAACATCATTTACTATGCTTCTGATAGTATTCTCCTTCAATTCTGAAGAGTACTTCTTTTGAGAAAAAGCATCTGATCGGCTAAAAAGTATAATAAAAAGTAAAAAGATAATGTTGTTCCTGTTCATTTCTGTTTTGTTTAAAATCTGATGTTAAGTATGTGGGCTATTCCATTGGTCATTCTTAAATTCGACACTTTGATGTATCTGTAATTTACAACCCCATTAGAGAGAAAGCCAGCATTAAACTGATGTAAATTTGCACTTGAGGTAGAGGAAGATGGATACAAGTACATTCTTATGGTCTTAATTCCGTCTAATGTAGGTACGTCCACAGGTGATGTCGAAAGGTTAGTAGTATGATATATTCCTTTAACAGTATAACTTTTAAGAAACATTTCCAATACCGTTTTAGGCACACTGCTTATTGTAGCGTATTGACTTGAAGCTAACCAACCGGCAAACAATTCGTCCTCCAAAAGAAAATAGGTTTGGTCTTGCGCCTCGTAAAAATCCTGCAGCCCGGTATGGTTTATTGCTTCATAGAAAAGAGCAAAGTCTAACCGGCTTCTTTGTTTAATGAATTCGTAACAAGACATTCCTGTTTCCTCTTTTACAGGTGCCGGTTTATTTTGGTAGTCCGATTGATAATCTAAGCCGAACATCGAACATGAAGTAGCTAAGATTGCTGTCAAAGAGATTATGATTATATATGTCAATGGTTTTATCAACTTGTTCATAACATTATTTTTAATAGTTTCCTGTTTGTGGTAACAAATTTTCATTCTCATTTAAAACATCCTGATGTATAGGCCAATATAACTGCCACTCATCTGTATATCTTTTAAAACCTGTTCCACCGTAATTTGTAATGTATCCATCATAATGTGCATTCATTACAGAAACTAATTTTTGGGTACGCATCAGGTCAAACCATCTTTTCCCTTCTGCAAATAGCTCAAACTGACGTTCCTGAAGAATTTCTTCTTCAAGTAGTTCAATATCTACTTCAGAAGATGAGTTTAAATAATATGCAAGTGTTTTTTCTGTTAAACCTGCTCGTTTTCTAACACGATTCATTTGCTCAATCGCCTCGGCATAACGTCCTTTTTTGTTCAGTGCTTCGGCTCTTAATAATATAATATCTGCAAAACGGTATAAGGGGATATATGCTTCATCTACATCTTCAGGAATTGCTCTTATTCCAGGAGTCCATTTCCATATTCTACTTACAGTAGGAATACGGTTTACATGGTTTGTCCCGTATGCGCTTAATCTTGACATATCAAGTGTAGCAACCCTTCTTTGATCTGTTGTCCCACTCCAGTTTTCCCAATCCTGCCATTTTTCATAAATTACTCGCGTGGGAATAAGTACATCTGAGCTATTGTAATAATAACCCACGATAGTATTGTAAGAGTTATTAACAAAAGACCACTTAAGCGTCCATATATTGTCTTTGGTTTGCGCATTGGAGAATACCTGTCCAAAGTCTACATTCTCTATTGAATACTTATTTAAATTATACAGCTTTTGCGAACAGTTAATCGCCATATCATAATCTTTAAGCCACATTGCAACATCAGTAGACAATGCATACAAAGCACCGGGCGAATATATAAACAGCTCATGCTCGTTATTATTAACCAAACTCATTGCTTTTTCTAAATCTTCGCGAACCAGATTAATTATTTGTACCTTATTTGTTTTCGAAGGCTTGGTTACATCTGTCCTTTTCAATACAGGCTCTGTAATCATGGGTACGTCTCCCCAGATGCGATACAGGTTAAAATAGGCCAGAGCCCTGATGAAATATGCTTCTGACAATAAGTGATTCCGTTTTGCATCCGTCATGGTGTTCCCCATACCTGGAATAAAATGAAGGGCATAGTTAGCAATAGAAACCATTTTGTACCAGTTATTCCAATTCGCCGGAGGTAGTGAAGCATTAAGGTTGTTGAAGGTAATATCTTGATACTGAATGATGCTTCCTGTCGCCTTTCCTAAAAAATTATCTGACCTTGCTTCATTCCAGTATAAAAAGCCTGTTTTATATGCATTTAACAAATGGGCATAACTTGCATTAAAAGTAGCCCTAACATCTTTTTCTGATTTCCAGTATATTTCATTAGAAATATCGCTTAATGGTTCTACATTCAAAGATTTATTAAGGCATGATGTCATCAATGTTAACACCATCAAAAAGGCTAATATCTTTTTCATAAAAACTTAATTTTTAAAAATTAACATTCAAACCAAAAAATATGAATTTCGATCTGGGGTACGAGTGGTTATCGTAGCCTATAGCAAAACCCGAGGAAGTCAGTTCCGGATCAAACCCGGTATAATTAGACCATGTAAAGTAGTTTTGGAGCATTACATTTAAAGATGCCGATTCTACTTTCAAGCGTTTTGTAAGATTGTCAGGAATCTGGTAAGCAAGTTTTAGATTCCTTAACCTGATATAAGAGCCGTCTTCTATCCAAAGGCTGCTTTCTTTCCGGGTATTATCTACGGTAGCCCTCGCATTGGAAGGTTCTGGATACTTGGCTATATCTCCAGGTGCTTTCCATGAATTAGCCACATTAACAGGATTAGCACTTGTAAGCCCGCTAAATTTATGCTCTGATCGAAATCTCTCATACTCATTGTAAACATCTCCACCAAATGAAAAGGAGAAAAATGCAGATAGTGTAAATGCCTTATATCTGAAGTCTGATGATAAGCCTCCTACGAAAGATGCCTGTCCATTACCTATTTCCTGGCGGTCTTCTGCATTTATTACGCCATCTTTGTTTACATCATCCCACATAACATCGCCCCCTTTAAAAATATCTCCGGTTTTACTGGCATGTCTCATCTGTTTTACTTCCCCCGTATAATCCTCTCCGTTCAGGGTATATTTCACAAAGCGGTCTTTTTGATCAAACACAGGCTTAAGCTGTTGCCATTCAGGAGTAAAAGCATTCGACTGGTCGTAAGAAAAAATCTGCAGAGCCTTATAACCGTACATGGTTCCTAATTTATAACCGCTTTTTACCATGAAAACATTGTAATAGATATTTTCGGCTTCTTCAGGGATTGAAACCAATTTATTTCTGTTTACCGCAAAATTAAGGGCTGTTGTCCATTCAAAATCTTTGGTACGTATGTTTTTTGAAGTTATGCTTACTTCATATCCTTTATTGTCTATGCCGCCAATATTGGAGTATGAATTGTCAAATCCGGTAGTACCCGGCAACTTCATATTAAATAAAATATTATTTGTTGATTTTCTATATAGATCTAAATTTATATCTATACGGTTTTTTAGTATAGAAAAATCTAGCCCCAGATTATGTTGTTGCGTATCCTCCCATCCTAAAATATTATTTTCTAAACGGGTAGGATAAATACCCACATAATCTGCATAAGAGATATTAGAATAACCAGATAGTGCAGCAAAATCTCCGGCAGTCTGATTCCCTGTTTTTCCAAAACTGTACCTCAACTTAGCATCGTTTAAAAGAGGTTTAGACCATTTCATAAAAGCTTCGTCTGAGAATCGCCATCCTACAGAAGCAGACGGGAATAAACCCCAGCGTTTGTCTTGGCCAAAACGCGAGGAGCCATCATACCTTAAGTTGGAATTAAACAGATATTTACCCTTATAAGAATAAGACACACGTCCAAAAAACGAAGCGGTTCTACTATTTGTCCATGAATGCCTTGTATTCTGCATATTTACCGTTTGGAAAGAAGAAGATGTTTCTATAGCTTCCGAAATATTATCTGCCACGTCTAACCTAAGATATTCAGAGCGCCTGTCTTGATAGCTAAACCCTAACATACTGGTAAGACTATGCCCTTTTTTCCATAATTTATAAGTAAGAACATCTTCATGAGTCCATCTAAATGCTGTTGAATGCGTATTACTAGAGGTAGGTCTTAAAGTAAGGCTTAATATAGAAGGTCTGAATAGACGATGATTATTCTGATATAATGTACCTGCTATTGAACTTCTAAACGTCAAATTCTTGGCAATTTTATAATCAAGGAATTCAAAAAAATTGATATCATAGGTTTTATTGTCGTTTACAGTCAACATAGCATGTGCAAGAGGGTTAGAACGACTGGAAATATAAGGGGCGTAAGTTCCATCGGGCAATATCATTGCCATGCTGGCTGGCCTGTTTAAAAGCCTGTCTCTTGTACCCCATGGTGCAACTCTGTCACTCCTCAAAGAGAACGAAAGCCTGTTTCCGATCTTAAACTTATTTGTCGCCTCATAATCAGCATTAATCCTTGAAGTTATACGCTTATTAAATGTATTAATCTGTATCCCTTGGTCATCTAAAAATCCGGCACTTATAAAATATTTCAGTTTCTTCTCTGCCCCTGATACGCTAAGATCTACCTGATTAGACAATGCTTTCCTAAACATAATATCCTGATAATTATGATCCCAGATATATGATGGATTCAGGGTATCCTTTGTCAGTGTAGGGGCTTCGGCATTTTTATAATAGGATACTAACAGGTTATAATCAATAGTCTCCTGTCTGTTCATTTGAGGCAGTTCCCGGGAAATCTGAGTTTGCTTTAAAGAATAGCTTAGAGATATTTTCGGGCGATTACCTGCTCCTTCTTTAGTAGTTATCAACACCACACCATTAGCAGATCTGGATCCGTAAATTGCAGCAGAAGCCGCATCTTTTAGTACTTCTACAGATGCTATATCCCGTGGGTTTATATCGTCTATCCTGTCTACCTCCATACCATCTACAATAAACAAAGGGTTAGAGCCTACTTCATTTAATGTAGATGCACCCCTAATTCTATACGTAGAGGCCGACCCAGGCTCTGACGATGTCAAAATTTCAAGCCCAGATACTTTACCCTGCAAGGCATTAGCAAGATTAATAGGTTCGTTACGAATAAGATCATCTCCTTTTATAGAAGTTATTGCTCCTGTTACATCCCGCTTCATCATTGTCCCGTATCCCACTACAACTACTTCGGTCAGCTGCTTTGAGATCTCTTGGAGCCGAACATTAATAACCCCTTCTTTCTTAACAACCACCTCTACCGTTTCATATCCGGTATAAGAAAACTGTAATTTAGAATTTAGCGGAACAAGAAGAGAGTAATTCCCCTTATCATCTGTCATTGTACCTTTTTTGTCGGGCAATACGTTTACAAACGCCCCAATGAGCGATTCTTTATCATCTGACACTGTACCTGATACTCTTACATTCTGTGAAAAAGCAATTAAACAGGTTGCTACCAGAAAAAATGTTATACCTATAATTTTCATTCTCATCACATTTAGATTTAGTGTCTGGTTGATACTCGGTAATTAACTGTTGCTCCGCTTTGAGACCTTATTCTGAAAGACACTCTTTTGGTATAGTCTACCATTCCCGGAGACGTAAAAGGACGGTAGTCATTTTCCGACCCGTTATCACTTATTTCCACAGTGCTGTTTCTTGAAGCAGGAGATAATTCCAAATCGGTAAGAATAGCATTTAAAGGCACTGTATTAGCAACAGTTATATTTATCTGCGTATTGTTATTATAATTTGGAAAAACACGGCGCAACGGAATGTCTCCCTCCATTATTTCAGGAAAACTCACAGAATACAGTTCTGCCTTTTTGTACACATAATCTAGTTTTTTCACTAATGAATAGACCGCCTCTTTCCCACTTTCTGCTTTTACTGTAAAATCTACTGTATCTCCGGTAAAATCAATATATTCTAAGTTTCCGGGGCTTACTGTTGTCCAGGGCGATAAAGTGATTGAAGGTCTAAGATTTGTAAGAATAACATCAGCAGGAAGACTAACAGTAATTATCTTATTGGTCTGATCAATCACTCCTTCGTGTTTTACAAATATGTTATTAGGATTATTATGATAAGGTTCAAAACTAAACGCAGTAATAGCTCTTAAGTTCGACTTTGGATAGTCATCAATATCTTTTGTACAACTACCAAATAAAATCAAACTCACAAGACAAAATGAAAGAAAAATTGTTCTCATGATTTTTATTAGATTTAAGGATTTTATAATTTAATCAAATATAGATTTGGCCAACAGGGATATCTTGCTCATTTAAGCAAAAAAGTTGCTCGTTTTACGCTATCCTACCAATATTTTTTCTATAGCAACTTTATTATCAGCATACATTAACTTTACAGTATAAACACCTTTGACAAAATTGTCCATGAAAACCGTAAAGCTGTCTTGTCCTTGTTTTAATTTAGCTGAATAAACTTCTTTTCCTTCTGTAGATATTATAGATAAATATCTCGCATCTGGAGCATAAATATGCAAATAGTCTTTTACAGGATTGGGATTTATCCGTATCTCTCTAGCCGACTTTAGCTCCACAGAAACCTTTTGGCTATAAGTAGATTTACCGTCATGGTCTACCTGTTGCAAGCGGTAATATAGTGTCCCATCAGCAAGCAACTGTGCAGGCAACTCCTCGGTGAAATAATAGCTGTGCCGGCCAACTGTATTAAACGCTCCCACTTCCCCTACTGGCACAAAGTCTACAGCATTGCTACTGCGCTCTATTACGAAGCGAGAAGTATTCATCTCATTTATTGTTGTCCAACGATGATGTACATTCCCTTGTTCTAAACGAACATGATAACCTAACAATTCTAATGGTAATGGTTTATTACTAACAAGTATAATTTCCTCTGCCATGCCCATTTTGTCGGTAGTGTTTATGCTAATTTCTGTATTAATACCGTTGCCCGTGACATTTACCCTATCCGATTCTGAAACAACCCTATAGCTCCCTCTTATTTTCAATGATATCGCCGGCTGTTTCCATGTTGGGTCGGATACTGAAACGTATATAGTATCCTGTACCATTTGCAGCATCAGCGATGCAGGATGATTACTCTTTATATTCCCTATCTGGCCCGCTTCCCAGAAATTCACTCCTAACACATTCAGCTTTTGTTCCAATACTGCCTGTATCTTGTCAGTATTGCTTAATATTTTTATATCAGGGTTTAATGAATATGACGCTGTTAATGCTTTTGTTTCTCCTGGAAGCAACACATAGGCATATTTCCCTTCAGAAGGACTTGTACCATGATCTATGTAAAGTTGTGTAAACCCGTTGTTATCACGGTTAGCATTTACCGTTGTTTCTTCAGGAAAATAATAACCGGAGGTTCCTTCCAGATGCATCCAAGATGGATTATTTAAAGTTTCCTCCCAACCTTTTGTTGTCGGCTTGGAAACATTGTCTGCATAAAGTGCCTGTAGGCTCTTCCGATTTTCTATAATTGTTTCGACATTTCTGTTTTCTGTAAGCTTGATTCCCGCACCTAAAGCAACTACCTCATTGTCAAACATGAACCACGATTTTTTTGCCTCAAGCGAACTTACCTCGCCAACCAGATGCATACCTGCCGTTCCATAAAGCTTGCGCAGGCTTACTCCTCCAACCCAGTCTTTCAAATTCCGTGGCATCCCGAAAAGGCCATAATTACTTGCTGTCAGTGTCTGCCGGTCTATTACATCAACCGTTGTACCAGGCAGGCGTTTAGGATTTACTCCGGAAACTGAGAAATAATTAACATACTGGCTTCGGTCATCGTTATACAAATAGGTCATTCCATCTCCAGTATACCATCCTCTGGTGTTCTCGTTATTTAGTGATTCGAATTTACCGATGCGGGAAGAAGACATCGACAGCCCAAACCGAAATCCAGGACGATGGTGGATAACACGGTCACCTGCAGACAATGTAAGATTAAACGGAGAAATTGGTGCATCAGACAAAGTTGGGTCTTTCAACAGTTTATCCAAGCGAGTTTTATCCAGTATAGGATCAATTCCATTATAGACGTCTGCATAATAGTTGTTTTGCGTAAACATCCTCCTACATACTTCCCTTATTTCTTTTTTATCGTTTTCACTATTTAAAATTGCCGTTGTTTCTGCAATGTTCAATGCAACACTACGGGCAAGTTCAAACGGATTTCTGGTTACCCCTCTCCCCATAAACATTCTCATCATTTCTCCATTGTAAAAAGCTGGAAAATAGGCTTTCTTAATCCATGTCAGCAGACTCGATTTTATTTCTCCAGACAATCCAATACTTGTTCCTTCTAAAACAGTTATCATCTGGGCAGAGGCTTCTATTATTTCGGCTCCATAAGTACCAATATATGGAAAAGCTATATGCTGTATAAAAGTTCCGTCTTCATAAAGACCTTCTTTTTTTAAAACCGGATAATTATGATAATCACCCTGATCTTTCCATAACCTTTCAAAGGCCTCCTGAGCCGATTTTCTTTGTGCTAACGTTGTATTATCAACGAAAGCTCTGATAAGATTATCTAAGGCTAGGTTTATATCCTGCATATTCCCGGATAATACCCCGCAATAAAACAGACTTTTACATATAGATGCCTGATTTGCATACGTAAGATTGCCGGTTACTGTAAAATCACGTACCTGCCCGACAATGGCTGTAGTATAATTTTGTTTTGTTGAGATAGGCAGCTCATCATATAATATTGATATAATTCTGGCATACCTGTCCGGAATTCCTATACGCCATTCCCAAAAATTACCTATTCTAGATGTCGTCTCGTTAAATGCATAAGTATGCATAAAGTTTAACCCCATAATAATATCAGACAGCAACTGTGCATTTTTATACAACCGAGAGGTCTCATACGAGTAAGCCTGAGCCATAGTTAGCAATCGTCCATAAGAGTTGTATACATGAAAAGGGGCGGTTGCCGGATTATCTCTCATGCCATTATAATCGCTCCACAAATAAGTAAGCGGTGTTTTCTCCATGTTATTCCAATAAGCATTTGCATTAACGGCGATACCGCTTATTTTCGCTTTTACTTTAGCATCGTTTAAATCATAACCTTCCCCAAAAACAATTTTGTCGCGAAAATTTTTTCTCATTAGTTTAAATAATGCCTCTTGTTCAGGTAAATCAATCCTTTTTAGGTCCGCCACGCCAGACAAAACGCTACTAGATTGACCAGCATGCATATGTAAGAATGATATTAACAATAAAAGCAGTATAGTTATTTCCCGATACAGCTTTGAAAAAGCTTTTTTAGTTTTCTTTATCATCTGATATTTTTAAGTATTATTTCCTCTGTCATCCCCATCCTATCTAAAGTATTTATAATGATACGCGTATTGCTACCCTCCACTGTTACTTTTATCCTTGCTGATCCAGAAACAATTTTATAGCGGCCTCTTAAATCTAAGACTATCTCCGACTGCTTCCACGTCGGATCGGACACTGATAAGCAGATCATATCCTGATACCTTTCGAGCATCACCGAGGCAGGACACTCGCTTTTTACTATATCAATTTTACCCGGTTCCCAGAAATTCACTCCTAATACATTCAGTCTTTGTTCAATTACAGCTTGTAGCTTTTCTGTATTGCTCAATATCCGGATGTCTGGGTTTGCTGAATATGAAACTGTTGACTCCTTTGTCTCTCCTGGAAGCAATACATAGGCGTATTTCGCATCGGACGGACTTACTCCATGATCTATGAAGAGCTGTGTGAAACCATTATTATCGCGGCAGGCATTTACCTTGGTCAGTTCTGGAAAATAATAACCTGACGTACCTTCAAGATGTATCCAAGATGGGCTGTTAAGATTTTCTTCCCAACCTTTTGTTTGGGGTTTTGCTATATTGTCTACATACAGTGGTTTTAGGCTACTTCTGTTCTCTACAATTGTCTCTACACTTCTGTTCTCTGTAAGCTTTATACCCGCTCCCAAAGCAACAATCTCATTGTCAAACATAAACCATGATTTCTTGGCCTCAAACGAACTTACCTCCCCCACCAGATGCATACCCGCAGTACCATAAAGCTTGCGCAGGCTCACCCCACCAACCCAATCTTTGGCATTCTTTGGTATCCCAAAAAGCCCATAATTACTTACTGTTAATGTCTGCCGATCTATTACATCTACTGTGGTTCCTGGCAAACGCTTGGAATTTACCCTAGAAAAATAACCAACATACTGGCCGCGATCGCTGTTATACAGATAAGTCATCCCATCTCCTGTATACCAACCCTTAGTATTTTCATTGTTTAACGACTCGAATTTGCCAATACGGGAAGACGACATCGATATACCAAACCGAAAGCTCGGACGGTGGTGAATAACACGGTCACCAGCTGCCATAACCATATTAAAAGGCTTATCCTCATATGTCGATAAAGAAGAATCATTAAGTAGTTCGTCTATTCGGGGTTTGCCTAAAATAGGATCAACTCCATCATAAATACTTGCATAATAACTGTTATGGGTAAACATCCTTTTACATTGCTCTTTTATTTCTCTGCGCTCTGCCGGATCATCTAGCATATCAGCTGATTTTGCTATATCTAGTGCCATAACTTTGGCAATATAATGCGGATTATGTTTCACGAAACGCCCTAAATACATCATCATCATTTCCCCCTCGTAAATCGCAGGAAAAGACGCACTGAACCAAGTCTTAAGGCTACTTTTTATCTGATCAGGCAAATTAATTCCCGTACCTTCAAATAGCATAGGCAACTGTGCTGCAGCTTCTATTACCTTATAACCATAACCCCCAATGTACGGCAAGGCTATGTGCTGAATAAAAGTCCCGTCTTCATAAAAGCTCTGCTTTTTTCCAACATTATAATTTACATAACTCCCTTGCTCTTTCCATAATCTCTCAAATTCCTGTTGTGCATATTTCTTTTCCGAAATTGTTGAGCTGCTTATAAATGCTCTTGTTATATTGTTCAAACCAATTTCAATATATTCCAATTTATTAGTTAGAATACCACAAAAAATGAGGTTTTTACAGGTAGATGCCTGGCCAGAAAAGACATAATTGCCGTTAATAACAGTATCACGTAGTTGAGATATTACTGTTTTTTCGTAATTGTCCTTTATAGTTACTGGTAGTTCATCATACAGTAAAGAAATTATACGAGCATAACATTCGGGTACACCTATATGCCACTCCCAGAAATTACCTATTCTGGGAGTGGCTTCATTAAATGCATAGGTATGCAGAAAATTCAATCCCGTAATGATATCTGAAAGCAGTTTTGGATTCTTACTCAACTTTGAGGATTTATACGAATAAGCTAAACTCATGGTTAACAGCCTATCATATGAATCAAACACATGTGAAGGAGTTTTTGCTACACTCGCTTTTAATTCATTGTAATTGCTCCATAAATAAGTAAGCGGCGCTTTCTCCATACTATTCCAATATGTATAAGCTTTAGTAGTTATATCATTAATCTTTGCCTTAACCCGGGTATCATTTATATCATACCCTGTCCCTAACACAATTTTGTCATGGAAATTCTTCCTCATTAACCTGAACAATACTTCGTCACCTATCTCATTATTTTTTTTTGAAGTGTTGGCATCCTTTAATAGTTCAGCTTTTAAATGAGAAGAGGTTAACAACAAAAATGTAGTGACGATTAAATTACATTTCTTAATAAATTGGCAATTCTTCATATCTACTTCTTATAAATTCTTGAGTAAACCCCTTATACAATTCTTTACCGAATTAGGTAGTTATTTAAAAGTGGTAAAAAGCACCACATTATAATATTGACCTATGAGTTTTACTCCCTTCAGGCAAGAATAAAACTGATAGCTAAATCTTCAATTTAAAAGACAAAACTTATTCTATTATAATCTTTTCTACAGTAACATTATCTTCTTTGTCGGTTATTTTTACCAGATAAATTCCTTTAGCTAAATTGCCAAAACGAATTAACTCACTCTCCTGTTTAGGGTTTAATGCAGTTGAAAAAACTTCAGCTCCGGCTGTAGACATTATTGAAAGTGATTTGGCTCCCAAAGATGAAATGCGAAGATAATCTTTAGCCGGATTGGGACTAATAGACACTCTGCTATTTAAGCTAACCTTAATAGGCACTACTTGAGAATAGCTGCTTTTACCATCGTTATCTATCTGTAATAATCGATAATACAACGTAGGTACAGAAAGTAAATGAGATGGCAACCTATCAGTAAAATGGTACTCATGTTGACCCGTTGTATTTTTGGCGTCAACTCTACCAACTGCCAGAAAATCTGTTCCGTTGCTGCTGCGTTCAATTATAAAATGAGAAGTATTCACCTCATTTGCTGTTGTCCAATGACTTTTTGTTGCGCCATCTTCCATTCTGACATTATATCCTAATAAAGATAACGGCAATGTTGAAAGTTCTTCTCCATAAGCACTTACTTCAATTGAAAGTATAGACAACCATGAAGTGCTATTATAAAGTAATTTTAAACGTGTTGGTTTAGATACATTAACATCATACTCAACTATATTTGTTCCGTCACTAGGAATGGTTACTCCTCCTTTATACACCCACTTATCTGTATCCTCATCATAGTAGCTAAGAAACATAGATCGGGATGGACTTACCCAGCCTCTAATACGAATTTTACCCGCACCGTTTACTTGTCTGGGAAAATATATAGTGGGCGATGCATTGGCTCCAGTATTATTATTTCCATTAATTGTAGGGTTGTTATTAAAAAGTACATTTTTATAAACTCCTGATTCCCCTAAAATCGCCCTATTCTGAATAGTATACTTAGTTATCCCTAAACATTCATACTGCCTAATCTCTTCATCTTCAATCGGATCAGGAAAATCAGGTGGTGTATTGATAACTGCTTGTGTAAAATCGACATTAACCGAGGTGAAATTTGGCCCCCAATAAGTCCCATCCGGATCATAATCATCTGTTTGAGCAAATAAGCTTGAGGAAGCAAATAATACAATTGCAGAGAGTAATGTTTTCATTTTCATAATCAATAATTTAATGTTAATAATTTGGAATTAGTTAGGCTAAACTACATTATTCGCATTTTCACGCTTTGTTCTAATTGGCTAATTGGTTGCTCATTCTGGCAAACTTTAAACCTAATGGCACTTTTATAGATGCAATTAAATCATTAGCTACCCTCTTAAGCTTAAAAGATTCAGTAGTGTCCTAAATAAAATTTAAGGCACTAATTATCCTTTTTCATTGTATTGTAAATGAAGTGAGGTGTTTATTGATTAAAACATATCCTATCTGTTTGTCTAAAACAGCTTAAATTGTCCGATTATATTAGGAGGTTTACTAGAAATTGGAGTGTCATTCGCTCATTTCCAAAGGTTAATCTTTACAAAGATATTCAATCTGATAAAGTCTACTGGATTGGATAAATTCCAGTCGTATTTAGACTTCTTTTGCATGTATTTAAAGAGCAATATGACTATTAATACCGCCCATTTGAATGTGAACTGTATTTTCTGATGTACCTATTGTATAAGTTCCAAAAAACTAGTACAGTTTAACTTTAAACCAAGAAAGGCAAAGAAGCTTTATAATCGGCAAAGCCTATAATATGAAGATAAACCTTCTAGCTTCCTCAAACAAACTCTAATGCATCATCAAATCTTTGGCTGTATTTTTTGCGCATGCGTTGTTTTGCTTTTTTAACCGCTTCTGAAGTGATACCTAAGAGGTTGGCGGTTTCTGAATTGTTGAGTCCTATTTTCTGTAACAGAACAATCCGCAGGTTAGATTCGGTTAAACCCGGAAAATCCGTCATCAAACTGTTGTAATATTCCTGCTGTTCTTCTATAAAAGCTTGTTTAAAAAGTTTCCAGTTTTCGTTGGTCATTAGGTTAGAAGAAAGCAGTTTTTCCAGCGTTACTTTCTCTTCTTTGCTGTTTATGTTTTGTATTTCTGTTTCCAGCAGCTTAATTTGTTTATTTTTTTCTTCCAAAAAAGTATGAAAAGAAGCCAGGGAGTTATTGGCTGCGGTTAGCCTATGTTCAGATTGTGCTTTCTCGTACTGAAACGACAATAGCTTATGCTCAAACTCTGTTGTTCGCTGTTTTAAACGGTGTTTGTATAAAAAGAAAATCAATATTGCTATTGCAAACAGCAGTATGCTCACCGTTATCCACATCTGTTTTAACAGTTGTATCCGTTCTGTTTTTTCTGCTTCTGCCTCTAACTGCCACTGAATCTTTTCTTTTTGGGTTTCCAGCGCTATTCTATTAATAGTTTCTTGATTATAGGTTTGTGTAACCGATTGTAACAAACTCAGCTCTCGCCTTAACGATAACTCTTCTTTGACATTGTTTTGTTTTACCGCAACCTCTAAAAGCAATTTCACTATTTCCATTTGAAAGCCCTTCAGGTAGGTTTTGTTGGAGGCATATTGCTTAGCCGCTGTTAGTGTCTGATATGCTTTATCAATATCGCCTTTTTCCAAATACAGTTTACCCAATTGCAAACGGGCAAATATTACATTTCTATTGCTGTTATGTAATTCGGATAAGCGGATATCTTCTAACAGCAAGCGCTCGGCCTGCTGCCAGTTTTTCTTTCTTTTATATACCCTCGCCAAGTCGCCCAAAGCCTTCGCATACCGCATTTCGTCTTGGTTTTGCAGGGCATTCTGTTTAGTTTGCTCAAAATAAGTTTCTGCCTTGTTCAGGTCGTCTTTATTTAGATAACAGTTTCCTAAAGCATTCAGCATATCGGCATAGTTTTTAGATTGGGGCGATACCAATTTCAAAGCTCGGTTTAAGTAGCTGATACTTTTATCGTGTTCTGTAATGGTACCGAAGAAGTAAGCATTTAATTTTAAAACTTCAGCTCCTTCTAACAGTTCACTGTCCACCTCCTTATCTAATGCCCTCGATGATTTTAAGAAACAGGGTAATGCCTGTGCATACTCATTGTAAGAATAAAAGTAAAAGCCGGTTTGTGTATTTGTCCAGATTTGTAAAGCATTGTTTTTACAATTCTCGGCCATTGCTACTGCTTCTTTATACAAAGCGGTGCTTTTATCATTTAGGTCATCACACTGGCGGGCATACAATGCCCCTAAAAACACTTTTTTAATAACCTTTAGTTCGTATTGCTCTTTTTCAGAAACACCTTTTGCTGCTTGCTCATACAATTGGTTAATACTATGCTCGTTTAAAGCATTCTTTAATTGGTCTATATTGTTTTGCAAAAAAGCAACGCTACTGTTTTGTGCATAAGCATTTAATGTTGCTCCTAAAAAACAGAATAGTATGTAAAGTATCGTTTTTATAGTATATTTTTTTTCTTTGGGCTAAAATAGCTATTCTTTTTAAAGTTTAAGAGCCCATTTAAATTCATTTAACAAACTTCTTATGATAAAATAAACCTATCTCTGAAAAGGTTACTGCACTATTTTAAGCGTTTTCGTCATATCAAGACAACAAGACATCTCACATTCAGGTTACCATGCGATACGTATAAATCTTTCAAGTGAGCTATTACTCCGTTCAACACGTGGTGGGCGCTCTCTTGCTCTAAAGAGATTACAATATAAATTTTAAACAGGCTCTTAATTATTAGCTTCACTTTCCTATATTTCACAACTCCACATCCCATACCAGCACTCACCATTAAAAAACACACATTGATAATCAATTACATACAAAATGTCCACCCCTTTGTCCACCACCCAAAAAGCCACTTTTATATTTTGTTACCTTATGTTTGTGTATAAACACAAATCACTTATATAAAAATCAAGAGATTTCATGCGCTGCAAAAGTTTTTGCCATATAACAAAAATAGCCCATTCAATAAATAAATTATTCCATATAGCACACCATAAAATCCATATAGAACTTTAATAAGTTGAGGATAACTGGAGCAGGCAGCAATCCGCAACGTTTAGTTTCTTTTATCCTCAATTAACAAGCAACAAAAAAACATGAACAAAAACTACATTCTCTATTTACTTACCGTACTGTTTGCCTTAACCATGGGCAACAGCCAGGTTAAGGCACAAACCCCCAATGCCAGCGGCATTATATACGTAACAACAAGCGGTGCCGGTAACAAAAGCGGTAACTCTTGGACAAATGCGAGCGATGATTTGCAGATGGCCATTAATACCGCCAACGTACAACAGGTTTGGGTGGCAGGTGGTACCTACAAGCCCAAATACCGGGCAGATGACATGAGCGATGCCAATGCCAACGACCGCAACAATGCCTTTATACTTAAAAACAATGTAAAAATATATGGTGGTTTTGCAGGTGGAGAAACCTTATTGACCGATAGAAATTTAAACCTAAGCGCCAACGCCAGTATTTTAAGTGGCGATTTGGGCACTGCTAATGTTACAGCAGACAACGCCTACCATGTAGTCATTAGCGCAGGTGCTGTGGGTACCGCAGAATTAAACGGTTTTACCATAACAAACGGAAATGCAAACGGAAATGGATATATCATGGTAAATACAAAAGTTATATTCCGGTCTTCGGGTGGTGGAATTTATAATCATGAATCCTCTCCGGTTTTAACCCATGTAATCATCAGCGCAAATACAACTACTACCGGTGGCGGTGGAATTTCAAATAATGCTTCTTATCCGGTTTTAACCAACGTAAGCATTAACGGAAATACAGCTACGAATGCTGGCGGTGGAATTTATAATTATGAATCCTCTCCGTTTTTAACCAATGTTACTATCAGTGCAAATACAGCTAATTTTGGTGGAGGAATTTCTAATAGTGATCCAAATTCAAAACCTCAGATACGCAACAGTATCATATACGGCAATAATACCGGCATTGAAGGTGCTGGAACACCTGTTATCTCCTACAGCCTGGTACAGGGTTTAAGCAGTACTACTAATGGAAATATTGATGGCAGTACCAACCCAGAGTTTGTAGATGCAGCCAATGGAGATTACAGCTTAAAAAACACCAGCCCCCTTATTAACAAAGGAAGCGATACTTATTTTGATGCAGGCCAAACACCTAATTTGAGTGCCATCACTACCGATATTGCCGGTAATACCCGCATACAAAAAGGATATATAGACTTAGGAGCTTATGAAAGCCCCTACAACACACCTTTAGCACCCAATGCCAACGGCATTATCTACGTAACAACAAGCGGCGCCGGTAACAAAAGCGGAGACAGTTGGGACAATGCTACTGACGATTTACAAATGGCCATTAACGCCACTGGCGTATAACAGGTTTGGGTAGCAAAAGGTACCTACAAACCCAAATACCGGGCAGATAACATGAGCGGTGCCAATGCCAACGACCGCTATAATGCCTTTGTACTTAAAAACAATGTAAAAATATATGGCGGTTTTGTAGGTGGAGACAACACTTTGGCCGATAGAAATTTAAGCTTAAGCGCCAACGCCAGCATTTTAAGTGGCGATTTAGGCACTGTAAATACCAACACAGACAACGCCTACCATGTAGTCATTAGCGCAGGTGCTGTAGGTACCGCAGAATTAAACGGCTTTACCCTAACAGGCGGAAATGCCAACGGTATTGGAAATATCACGGTAAATTCAAAAACTATAGACTTTAGAGCTGGTGGTGGAATTTATAATCATTCTTCTTCTCCGGTTCTAAGCAACATAATAATCAGCGAAAATATGGCTACTAATTTTGGTGGCGGAATTTATAATACTAATACGCTTTCTGCCCCGGTTTTAAGCAATGTTACCATCAGTTCAAATACAGCTCATAGTGGTGGCGGAATTTTTAATGATGATAATTCCACTCCGATTTTAAGTAATGTAATCATCAGCTCAAATACAGCTAATAGTCTTGGTGGCGGAATTTCTAATAATTTTTCTTCCCCAATTTTAAGTAATGTAATCATCAGCTCAAATACAGTTACTAGTGGTAATGGTGGCGGAATTTATAATAATTCTTCCTCCCCGGTTTTAACCAATGTAACCATTAGCAGAAATACAGCTGGCGGAATTTATAATAGCAATGCAAATTCAAAGCCTAAGATACGCAACAGTATTATATACGGCAATAATTCTGGAATGTCTGGAGGAGTACCTGTTGTTTCCTACAGCCTGGTACAGGGTTTAAGCAGTACTACTAATGGAAATATTGATGGCAGTACCAACCCAGAGTTTGTAGATGCAGCCAACGGAGATTACAGCTTAAAAAACACCAGCCCCCTTATTAACAAAGGAAGCAATACTTATTTTAATGCAGGCCAAACACCTAATTTGAGTGCCATCACTACCGATATTGCCGGTAATACCCGCATGCAAAAAGGATATATAGACTTAGGAGCTTATGAAAGCCCCTACAACACACCTTTAGCACCCAATGCCAACGGCATTATCTACGTAACAACAAGCGGTGCCGGTAACCAAAGCGGCAACTCTTGGGCAAATGCTACTAACGATTTACAAATGGCCATTAACGCCACCAACGTACAACAGGTTTGGGTAGCAGGCGGAACTTATAAACCCATGTACCGGGCAGATAATATGAGCGATGCCAATGCCAACGACCGTAACAGTGCCTTTGTACTGAAAAACAATGTGAAAGTATATGGCGGTTTTGCAGGTACAGAAACCGCATTAACAGACAGAGATTTAAGCTTAAGCACCAATGCCAGTATTTTAAGTGGCGATATTGGAAATGAAAATGATGATACAGACAACGCCTACCACGTAGTAATTAGCGCAGATGCTGTTGGCACCGCAGAATTAAACGGCTTTACCATAAAAGACGGAAATGCAAACGGTTACGAATTTATCACAGTAAATTCAAAAGAGATAATGCCGCATGATGGTGGTGGAATTTATAACGCTTCTTCCTCCCCGGCTTTAACCCATGTTACCATCAGCGGAAATACAGCTAATATTAATGGTGGCGGAATTCTTAATGACGCTTCTTCCCCGGTTTTAACCAATGTAAGCATCAGTGCAAATACAGCTAATGAAATAGGTGGCGGAATTTATAATTCTTCTTCCTCCCCGGTTTTAACTCATGTTACCATTAGTGAAAATACAGCTACTAGTAGTGGTGGCGGAATTTATAATTATTCTTCCCTCCCGGTTTTAACCAATGTTACCATCAGTACAAATACAGCTTCTTATGGCGGCGGAATTTCAAATGATTATTCCTCCCCGGTTTTAACCAATGTTACCATCAGTGAAAATACAACTACTAATAATGGTGGCGGAATTTATAATTCTTCTTCCTCTCCGGTTTTAACCCATGTTACCATCAGTAAAAATACAGCTAATGGTATTGGTGGCGGAATTTTTAATTATACTTCCTCCCCGGGTTTAACCAATGTTACCATCAGTGAAAATACAGCT